>VOFE01001518.1_pt1 | contig 16000 bp, 25 predicted proteins | sample 5384071 | NCBI WGS metagenome assembly VOFE01 (sample SAMN12384724, study PRJNA508395) | human gut metagenome | isolation source: healthy gut D | host: Homo sapiens
CTGTGCGGTTCCAAAGCCCGCCGCGTTCATAATGGTGGAAACAAGGCCCTGGACAATGTTAAAGAGGGCCATCATCAGCTCCAGCCCATAGGTCACGACACCCTTGGCAATGGCAAACCGGATGAACAGCTTTAAGGCGTGTTCCGGCTTTTTTCACCTCGGCAAAGCTGCCGCAGGTTTTCACAATCCCGATGACAAAGAACAGCACCAGAAGCGCAAGGCCGATAGCCCGCACCGCGTCGTGGATGTTGACGATCACACTCCAGATGGAGCCGCCCTTAAACTGCTCCGGGCTTTGGGTGATAAGCTGCCAGATTTCAGACAGATACTTGTTCCAGGTGTCAAGGGCATTTTGCAGGTTTTGCACAACCCAGTTATCGGACATTCAAAGACCTCCTTTCCGGCAGAAACAGGGGCGGGCCGCTGTGGCCCGCCCCTATGCCGCCGTTTTTCATCAGCCGGTAATCAGGGTTAAGATTTCTTTAGCAAAGGTAATCACAACGCCGCCTGCCAAAGTGAGGAAGCCGTTGGCTCTCTGGCTGGGGTCATGGGATTTGAGAGAGAGGCCGATCTGCACCACGCCGAAGCCCAGCAGGATCATACCAATAGCCCGGATGAGGCCGAAAATGAAGTCGCTGAGGTTGTTGATAACCGTCAAGGGGTCGCTGGCAGCAAAGGCCGTGGTGGTGCAGCAGCACAGCATAAGCACCAGGGCCGAGTAGACGGTAAGGGCGCTTTTGCCCTTTTTGCTCATAGGCAGGCTGCGGGTTTCCTTGTTCTTCTTGCTTTCCTTGTTAAACAGTTTCATTTTGCTTTTCCTCCTTGAATTGAAAGATTTTCTCCATGTCCTCGTCGGACAGAAGCTCACAGGTCACATCCGGCTCCTTGAGATTTGCAAGGTCGCCGGGGGTAAGGCGGCTGATGGTCAAGCCCGCCACCGCGTTTTCCGTGCCGCCGTGGGTATAGGCCGGTGCGCCGCCATCGGTGGTGTATTTCACGTTGGGGTGCTTTAGCAATTCGTACTTTTCATCCATCAGCGGCGGCTCGCCCCGGATAAAGAGCAGGGCCAGGCGGTTGTCCAGCATACGCACCTCGTCCGGGGTCATCAGCTCCCGGCCCGTGATCTGGTTGTTGGTAGAGTAGCTGCCCGAATGGCCGGTACTCTTGCCGTAGGTGTCCAGCCAGAGGGTGCATTTTGCCCAGATAGCTTTCGAGATGAGCTTGTGGGTGGACGATTCGTTGCCGCCCAGGTAGAGAAATTCATCGCAGTTGCCCATGATGGATTCCCATTGCTTTTCATACAGCGCCTTGAGCTGGGCGATGTTCTGATGATGATGGAAACCGAGATGTTCCGTGAGCGCATGGTGGCCAGCAGTTTGTCAAAATCGTCAGGCAAGGAGACGTTGGCAAATTCGTCCATCAAAAATGCACCGGCACAGGCAGGCTCCCGCCGTGTACCCGGTCGGCGCTGTAAAACAATTCCTGAAAGGTGCTGGCATAAAAAGGCTCACTAAAAAATTGAAGCTGGCGTCGTTGTCCGGGATGAGGGCAAAAAGAGCGCCACTTTCTTTTCCCCCAGGCTGGCAAGCTCCAGCTCGTCGGTAGCCGTGAGGGCCGCCACGGATGAAAGGTTGAACTTCTCCAAACGTGCAGCAAGGGTGATCTGGATGGATTTCAAGGTTTTTGCGCTGCCAGAACGGTAATCCTTGTAATACTTCACCGCGATGTGGTCGGGGGAGCGCATTTCCAGGCGCTCAAACAGTTCGTCCAGCGGCGATTGGTAGCTGTCGTCGTCCTCCCGCACCTCACCGGCCCGGAGCATTTCCATTATCATCGCAAAGTTTTTTTCGTCCTCCGGCGCTTCATAATGGAGATAGAAAACCAGCGCCATGAGGAGCATGGAAGCCGCCGTGTCCCAGAAGGGGTCGTTTGACTGGCTCCCTTTGGGGGTGGTGGATTTGAACAGGTTTGTCACCATCTTCTGCACATCGTTGTCGTTTTTCAGATAGGCAAAGGGGTTATAGCAGTGGCTTTTGTTCATGTTCAAAAGGTCAACCACCTTGATCTCATAGCCCTGCCGTTCCAGCAGGCCGCCGCAGTCGCGCAGCAGTTCTCCTTTGCAGTCCAGGATGAAAAAAGAGGTGTTGGCCTGGCAGATATTGACCTTTGCGTAAAAGCGGCTTTTTTCCCGCGCCGCTGCCGCCGCAGACCAGGGTGTTTAACGTCCTGCGGTGCTTTTTCCCGTCCAGCCCCATGCGGACGTGCTGGGTAAAAATGCGGTTTTGAAACGGGTTCTTATCCCGGTATTTCTATTCACGGCCCGCGGATCGCCCCATTTGGCGGAGCCGTGTTCCTCGCCCCTGCGGTAATTGCGCCGGGAAGAAAGGTAAATGCCTATGCCCAGGCCATAGGCGGCAATAAAAATGAGGACAGCTTTTGCACTGTCCTCGCACCACACGATTTGGAATGGATGGTTCATCGCCGCAGGCAGGGCCTCCAGGATTTCGGAAAGCCCCCCGGAAAGAGAGGCGCAATGAGCAGGGCAAGCCAGACCGCCGGGATCAGCCCCAGGGCATAGAGCCAGGAGCCGCCCGCCTTGTTATCGGGCTTCATCCCGGCGCTTCGCTTTCCTGTCTTTTTGGGATGGGGCGTCAATGGTTTTTAAGAGCACATCTTCCACCGGGCCAGGGTCGCGCTGCTCCTCCAGCAGATCGTTCCGCAGCTCGTTGAGGGCGCGGATCATAATCCCGTGCTCGTAGCTGTCCAGGGTGAGGACAACCTTGTCCTGTCGTTCCATTCTTTCAACCTCCTTTACCGTTCCTGTTCTTTCTGCCTGCCCGCGCGTGAGAGGCCCATGGCCCTTGCCATGCGCCCGTTGATCTCCTTAAACGTGTCGCGCATATCGGTGAGGGCTGCCGGAACCTCCTCCCTGGGGTCTTGCCCTGGAACACGCTGTCCAGCCTGGAGATGTTGTAGCCTCCCGCTTCCACGCCGTACCTCTGGCAGAGCATATAGCTGACGGCATAGGCTTTGTAGCCCTCGGTTTCGCGGGAATACTCTGGGTTGCTGCGGGCAAGCTGGGCATTGGCAAGCTCCAGAGAGACGCAGCGGAAGATGTCCGGCGCGTCCATGCCTTTTTTCACCAGGATGGCGTTCTGTTCCGGGTCGTACATGGCCCCGCGCCCCTGGGGCAGCTCCTCCACCGCCCGGATGGGTACGGGGGAATTGCTGATGAGGGCCTTTAAGAGCAGGCGGTCGTCGTAGCTCACCTGGGGCTGGGCCTCGTCCCGCGCCGTGGTCTGGGAAATGTCAAAGACCTCCTTGGCATAGAAGTTCTGGCCCACGCTGCCGTCCTCGCGGCGGTATGCCTTGCCCGGCTCTAAAATGATGATGGGCAGGCGTTTTTCCTCCTCCAGAACCTCAACGCCCTGGGAAGCCCATCCTTGTAGCCGCCCACACGTTTAGCGTTGGGGCATTGCTCCCCGATGAGGATGGCGTTGCGGGCGGAGTGGAAGGGGAAGCGGCTCTGGGTGTCCAGATATGCCTTCATGTCGCCGTGCCCTTCGGAAAACGCGCCGAACACCCTGTCCAGGGTGGCGTAGGCTTCCTTGCGCTGCTTTTCCTCGCGGATCTGCCACCACTGTTTTTTTCGGCTTCTCCTTTTTGCGGCTCCGGCTTCTCGGGTGGCCTCCGGCTGGGGCTGCTGTTCAAACAGATCGTCAAAGTTATTCATGGCCGATTACCTCTCTTTCGATTTTGGTTTCTTTCTGGGCTTGGGCGGCTGGTGCCGCGTGGTTTTCTGGGCCGCCTTTTTGGGGCGCAGCCGGTTCTTCGTGATGAGGGGCCTCCGCCTCTTTCTTCCGCTGGGCCTGGATTTTCCGAAGCTCCTGCCGCACGGACGGCTTTTCCGGCCCATCAGAAGTACCCCTTGCGGACTTGCTGCTGTTCTCTAAGATAGGCGCGGACGGATGGGATTTTTCCGCCGCTGGGGCTAAAAGGGACCTTTTCTCCGCAGAGGGGTTTTCCGGCTGGCCTTTCTCTTTTTGGGCTGGTTTTTCCATCAGCTCGTCTAAGAGCCTGTCGTCCTCGCTCTTTTCCGGGGCGGCTTTTTCCGGGGCCTGCGGCTCGCCGCCGCGCTCCTCGCGGGATTTTTCGATGTCCTCCTTGATGGACGCCGTATCCACCACCGTGAGGTTGAACTTATCCACGATCCGGTTGGCCCTCGCCGCGTCGTCCTCGAACACCAGGATGTCGATGGTATCGTCCCCCTTCCTCACCGGGATGGGGGCATACAAAATGCCGTAGCCCTTGGCCTGCCTGGCAAACTCCGGGCAGTCCTCTTTTTTGAGGGTGTAAACCTTTAAGGGCCGCTTTTCCCGCAGCATGGCCTCAATGCGGGCCTTGCCTTTTGTTTTCTTCTGGTCTTTCAAAATGGTATAAAGGGCTGCGGCCAGATTTTTAGCGGCAACGCCGGTGATCTTAAGGGCAACCTCCGCGCCCTCAAGGCTCATGCGCACCACCTGCTCCGCCGCGTCGCCTGCGTGATTCATAACCGATCATCTCCTTTCCAGCCGTTTCCTCCGGCCTTGTTCCTCGCGGGTTTTCTCTGTTTTTCCAGCCTGCTGTTCCTCGCGGGCAGCCCGTATCTTTTCTTTGAGGGAGAGGGAGCGCGCCGCAATGTCCTCACACAGCTTCACCTCCCGGCGCAGGGCTTTGATCTGCGCAGAAAGGGCGGAAACCTCCGCCCGGATTTGTTCCTGCCGGGCAGGGTCGGCAAGCGCCTCCTTGGTGCGCAGCTTCCGGTACAGGTTTTTCCGCTGTTCGGTCAGGCTGACAAGCCGGGCTTCCACATCCGATTGGTAGGCGCTGAGTTGCTCCAGGGTGTCAATGCGGTGGCGGGAAAGCAGCCTCGCCTCGTCCGTCAATTCCTGCGCCCGGATCAAGTCCTCCCGCAGCGCGTGGGGCACATGGCCCCGCTGCCGGTTCTGCTTTTGGGGGAATACCCCTAAAAGGTAGCAGTAGTGGAAGTAGAGGGCGCGAAAGCCCGTGACCTTCCTGGCCTGCTTCAAGTCCCCCAAAAGCCTGCACCGCCTCGGCTCCGGCGTTTCCACCCTCTGAGGGCGGCGCTGGGCCAGAATCCGTTTGCGGATGTTCTCCAGAGAGTAGTCCTCGCCTAAATTGCGCACCAATTTCCTGCCATGGGGCCGGTCGTAAGGGCGCACCGTGATGTCTTTCCCCACCTTGATGTCGTAGCCCATCTGCCGCAGGCGGTAAAAAAACTGCCTCTCCGTCATCGACTGGCGGATGGCAGCGTCTACATCGGCTTTGATGAGGGAGAGATAAGTGGGGCGGCCCTCCTGCTCGGCCCGCCATTCCCCGTAGTGTTTGGATTTTCCACGCTTTGGATTTTCAATGACAGAAAGCCCATACTCCCGGCACAGCCGGTCAGATTCCCTCTGCATGTCGAAGTAATCCTTTTCCGTGCGGTGGTATTTGATCCCGTCGAGAAACGAAACCGTGTTCACCACAAAATGGTTGTGCAGGTGGTGGGCCTTGTCTAAATGGGTGGCAACCAGCACCTGGTATTTCTCGCCCCACAATGCCTTTGCCAGCTTCAGCCCGATCTCGTGGGCCATTTCCGGGGTGGCCTCGCCGGGGGCAAAGCTCTGGTAGCCGTGGTAGGCTACGGTGCCTTCCTCCTTGCCAAACCGCTTTTTCACGGCGATCATCTCGTCGCGGGCAGTAGAGGGGCTGCAATTCACCCCGGAGACAAACCGCTGCATGACGGGCACATCCTCATCGTCCACCGCAATCTTTCCCGTTTTCTTCTGCTGGACGGCGTACTCAATCACATCGGAGAGGCCCTGGGCCTCCTTGCCGTCCATGCCCTGTTTCTCGTAGGCGGCAGGGTTTTCGGTCTTATCCGGGTTTTCGATATAGATGAGAACCTTGCCCAGCCAGCCGTTCACCCGCCAGATAGACGTGGTAGCCATTGCTTTACTCCATAGGCTTTGGCAAAATCACCGCCCTGGTGATGTCCCGGATGAGCTGGTCAAACTTCCGTGTTTCTTCCTCGTAGCGGCGCTCGTCTATGACGCCCAGCACATGGGCTTTCTGGGCGATCTGGTTTAAGTTGTTTCCAATGCCGTGCAACTCCCGCATAAAATCAAAGTATGCCGGGGGCGGCGCGTCCTGGGGAACCAGGCCGTTTATCAGGTGGCGCAGGTACACCTCGCGGGAAAGCCCGCTGCGCTTCACCTTTTTGTTCAAGGCTTCCGCCTCTTTTTGTCCAGCCAAAACTGGACGTGTACGTTGCGTTTTCTCATTCCTCCGAATCCTCCTTCCTGCCTAAGCGGTTGATTTGAAGCAGGCACATGACCAGTACGCCGCACACGCCGCCCAGCAGAAATCCAATGGCAAAAAACAATCCTTCCATAGAAAACCTCCGTTCTGATAAAGGGGTATTAGGGGCGTTCCCCTAACAAGCTGCCTTTGTGGTATCACAAAGGCGATGCTTGCTGGTACATACACGTTCCATTCCCCGCAGGGGAATTGCAGACGTCCGAAAAAACAATTCATCGTCCACCCCGGTCGCGGCTGCGGCCTCTGGGATAAAACTCCACATCCCTGAAGCTGTCTGCGTCCAGGATATATTCGCCGTTTTTCCATCGCTCTTCCACCATCCGGCGGTCCTCCTCGCGGCTCGCTGCCTCCACCGTGACCGTCATTTCCATCGTCTCTCGAATTGCAATGTCATACTCGTTCATTGGCCTGCACTCCTTTCTGATTCTAAACTTGGGCAACAAAAAAGAGCGCCCTTTTTCAGAACGCTCTCCAATCGGATGTTTTAATTTCATCTTGCCTTTTCCTGTTTTTGACGGCGGCGGGTGGGGATGGCAAGGAGCTTCCGCACTCGGCCCTCCAGGTGCTTCTCAATGGCCTGCAAGTGTTCCTCCGGCAGATTGAGGCTTTCATGCCGTTTGAACCGGAACCCGATCATCCGCCGAAGCTGCTCTTTCTGCTTGGCTCCCATGACCTCCGCGCACACCTCCTCATAGGAGATGTTGTAGGGGTTGGAACGGGTTTTCGCATACTCGTCCAGATGGGCATAGTCCTCTTTTCCCGCATAGCAGAACAAGGAAAGCCCGTTGTCAAAGACAGGGGCCGGGGCGATAATCTTCCCACTGTGGTTGTCACGCAGAACGCCGAAGTTGCCAAAATGCCGATCCTCGTTGTAGATCAGCGCGTCGAACACCAGCATACTGCGAAGCTGCTCGGAAAATTCTGCCCCCAGCTTGTCGTACCAGGCAAGGCAGGCAGCTATTCCTCCGGTGCGCACAATCCGCCCAATGGGGATATATGCCGTGTCGATGTTCGTAAACAGCTCACACTTCGAGGCCGTAATGCCTTTCCAGTTCTCCAGATCGTAGTGGACGGCGTTTAACCCCATGGTTTCCGCAACCTGCGACGCATAGTATTCGCAGTAGGGTTCCCGGCCTGCGTTGGACGCGCCGGTGGTGCCGCCTTTATAAAGATAAATCCCGTCCTGCTCCACATAGCGCCACGCTTTGGGCAGCATACCGCCTGTGGTAAGCTCCGGGGAAGTGGTAAATGCCTGACGGCTTCCGCCCGCGCCGGTGTAGGCCACCAGGGCCAGAATCTCGGAAAAGCGGTTTTCATAAAGGTTGTATTGGGAAAACTTCCCCTCAAACCCCTCCGGCACCACCCAATAGCTGTCGTTCAAAGACAGCCCCTTGCAAACGTCAATGATCCCCTTGGTATCGTTATGGCTGAGGCCCAGGGTTTTCAGAATCTCATCCACAAAGGCGCGGTTTTTGGGAATCACCCGCCGCTCCAGCCAGTGAATAACGCCCTCGCCGGTGCGCTCCATATCCAGGGGCAGTAAAGTGGGTCTGTTCCTCATTGGTATAAAGGATTTCGGCCACCAGGCCGGACAATCCCTGCTTCTCCATTGAAAAGCGCATAAGCTCCGTGTCGTAGATACGCAGACTGTAAATGTTGCTCATAGGTTCCTCCTTGTCGTCCAAAAGAAGGGAAACGTCTTTCCCCAGCGCGGACGCAATCTTCAAAATCATATCCAGCGTGGGATTCTGCACACCGCTTTCCAGGCGGCAGATCTTGGAGCGCTGGGTTCCCACACGCCTTGCAAGCTCCGCCTGAGAAACGCCCTGTTCCAGCCGGGCCTCTACAAGCTGGGCAATAATTTTTTGCCGTCCATGCAGTTCATCCATGTTCTCACCTCGTCTATAATGTTATCATAAAAGATAACATTATGCAAGGCGAATGACAATATCACCTTTCGCTCATCGTTCTTGCTCCTTTCCTTTCGCGCCCCGGATAGGAATACCCAGCCTTCGGCACAGGTAGTCGTTCACATCCTTTCCCCTGGGCGGCGGGCAGTTTTTGACCTCGTATTCTTTGGAGATCACTGTCTGGATGGCTTCGGCGGCCATCCTGCCGGGGCCGTCGTTGTCCAGATGGAGATAGACGGTTTTCACATGAGGATAATCCTCTAAAAAACGGGTGAGGGCCACAGGCAGCTTGCTCTCCGCAATCTTTTTCTTCGGCTGATATACCCCGGCCAAAGACAGCAGGTTGTGCTGTTTCCAGTCGATTCCGTCCAGCCTGCAAAGGCTGGCATAGGACATGACATCAATGGCACACTCACACAGATGGACAGCCGGATTTTTCCCGCAGGCGGGCAGGGCAAAGGAATAGTGCTTGTCGCTGCCGCTTAAATCCCCGTGGAACCGGCCCTCGCTGATCCCTCGCAGGCAGCCAAACCGCGCTTTTCCGGTTTTGTCAAAGCCGACGAACACCACATTTCCATGGCCCTTATTCCGGCTCTCATAAATGCGCCCGGTCTGGACGCAGAAGTCCAGCACCTCCATGGAAATCCCACGGCCTTTGAGGTAGTCCAGCATAGCCTGGTTGTTTGGGGCGGGCGGCGGCAAAAGCAGGTGCTTCGGTTTTTCTTCCCTTGGAACGGACGTAAAGGACGGCGGCGGGCGGCAGCCCTGCCGGCAACGGCCTCCATGGCCTCCATAAAAGAGCAGCCCTTGACTTTGATGAGGTAGTCCAGCGCGCTGTACCCGCCGATCCCACGGGAAAACCAGCACCATTTGCCGTTGGAAATACGCAGGCTGTCGTGTTCCCTGGTGCAGTAGACATTGCCGGAAACATGGACAAGCTCCTGCGGCTCACAGGTTTGTAGATAGGTGAATAAGTCCACCTCCCGCGCTTTTTCGATCTCCTCCTGGTTGTAAAAAGGCATAAAAAAATACAGCCCCCTTCCCATAGCCACAAATTAGCTGCCCGCATGGGGCAACCGGCTATGTAAAGGGGGCTGTATTCTTCGGATATGTAAAAGGCCGACTGGACTATTCCAATCGGCCCCGTGAAAGCGTACAATTATTTATTTCATCGCCATGATACAAAGCCGATGCTTTGTTTCGTCATGGTCAACGATAATCTTTGAAAAGCCAGCGTCTTTCAAAAAATTAGAAAGCTGTGCTTTATCAAAAATCTGCAAGCCCTCTATGACATCCAGCCACTTTTCATCACTTCTATTTGTACCGTCAGATTCATTTACAATCAAAAACAAGCCATTCGGTTTTAATACTCGACAGACTTCCCGGAAACTTTCTGTAGGCCCCGGCCAAAAATAGACGGTTTCAAAGGCTGTGGCCAGATCAAAACTATTTTCTGAAAAAGGCAGTGTAGCGACATCTCCCTGCAATACCTGGCACCTCTTATGTTGGATTTCCCGCCGATTGACCTGTTTTGTTTTTTCTACGGACACCTCAGAATAATCCAACGCGGTCAACGTCGCCTTTGGAAAATTATTAGAAGCTGGGCCGCATTGCGTCCGCCACCGCAGCCTAATTCTATGATCGTCTGGGGCTGGATAGAAGATAAATGCCTTATGCCCCAGTCGGACACCCCCGCATGAGCTTTATTCATTCCGCTTACCATCATCTTTCCTAATATCCCGTCCGGCTTCCGGGTATTACTAAAATATTTTTTATCAGTCCCATTTTCCTTACCTCTGAAATGAATTAGTTGTAGCTAACCGCTTTTATTATACAGCACTTTTTTGAAAAAGTCCATCTTGGTATGTAAAAGGCCGACTGGATTGCTCCAATCGGCACAGGGGAATCAACGCTCCAATCCCACAACCTTCCGTTCCGGGACTTCTTCGCCCTCATCGGGAACGCTGTCAATGAGCGTCTTGTCTTTCTCATCCACTTTCAGCAGGACGTTCAGTTCATTCAATCGGGCGGTTTTTCCGCCAGCTCCTCCTCGCGGGCAAAGGGCGCGCCCAATTCAGCGCGGGCATTTTCAAGCTGCCCTTTTGTTTCCTCCAGGCTGCTTTGCTCTGCCTGCAAGCTCCCCGCAAGGTTTTCAAGGGCATTGTCCAGACGGGCGATATTGCCGAACACATCCGCGCCCAGCGTCACCGTATGGGAGAGGGTGCCTTTCAGGGTAATGCGGTACTCGTTGCTGATACCATCATAGGCCAGCACCATGGAAAAGCCCCTGTATTCTCCCAGCAAAACCGCGTCGGAGCCAGTCATTTTGCTGCAAACGTCGATGATAGCTTTGCCAGCGTCCTCTTTTTTTCGGCATACTGTTTGCCCTCGATCACCATGCCGCAGAAGCCCTCTTGACCTTTCGGATGGGCGGCTGCCAGCGCCACATCCTTCTCATAGCCCGCAATCCGTTCTGTAATCCGAGCGATGTCTGCCGGGTATTCGCGCAGCACCAGCTCCTCCAGGGAATACCGCTGATTGAGATAGCTGGCCTTGAGCATATTGAGCTTTGCCACCTCCATATCCAAATTGCATTTTTCAATAATAAGGGGGTTGCCGGTTGCCAGCGCCTTAATCTCGGAATAGCTGAGAGCCGTTTCGTCCACATCGTCTGCCACCCGGACAGGGGTTTTGCTCGTCATGATCTGCCCGATGAATTTCTGCTTGTTTTCCACCAGCTGGTAAAGGTAAGCGTCAAACGTACCCTCGGTTACATAGCGGAAGATTTCCACCTCCTCGTTTTCATTCCCCTGACGGACAATACGGCCCAGCCGCTGCTGAAGGTCGGAAGGCCGCCAGGGGCAATCCAGATCGTGCAGGGCGATCAGCCTGTCCTGTACGTTAGTGCCAGCGCCCATCTTCTGAGTGCTTCCCATCAGCACTCGTATCTGCCCGGCACGGACTTTCGCAAACAGCGCCTTCTTTTTTACCTCACTGTCGGCGTCATGGATGAACGCGATCTCATCCTCCGGGATACCCTGCTCCATGAGCTTCTTTTTCAGATCGTCATATACGTTGAAAGAGCCGTCTTTGGTGGGCGTGGACAGATCGCAGAATACAAGCTGGGTCGAACGCTGTTCTTTGGTCTGTTCCCAGATTTTGTAGACGTTCCGGGCGCAGACAGCCACCTTGCCGTTTGGGTCGTCGGCAGCCAGCGGGTTGATAAGACGCATATCCAGGGCCAGCTTGCGCCCGTCGTTGGTAATGCGCAGCATATTGTCCACATGGGGGTCAACGCCTCCATCCCGGATTTTTTCCGCCCGTTCCGCCAGCCCTTTCACCATCTCCTGCTGAAGCTCGGACGGCTTGATAACCTCTGTGTGAAAGTTGGCCTTTGGCACGGGAAGATGGAGCATATCTGCCGTCTGGATGTCGGCCACCTGTTTGAAAGCGGCCATCAGCTCCGGCAGGTTGAAAAACTTGGCAAACCGCGTCTTGGCCCGGTAGCCGCTGCCCTCCGGCGAAAGCTCAATGGCGGTGATGGTTTCTCCGAAGTCACTGGCCCAATCGTCAAAATGGATCAGGCCCATTTCCTGCAACAGCCCGTACTGCAAATAGCGCTGGATGGTGTAAAGCTCCACCATACTGTTTGAGATGGGGTGCCGGTAGCAAAAATGCGCCGCGCCCTCCGGTGATTTCATCCAGGTAGCGGCATTTCATAAAGAGGTCGGAACTTTTCTGCGCTTCGGTCTGGGCGATCCCGCCTACGTTGCGCATTTTCGTCATTAAAAAGAGGTTCTTAAAATAATGGCTCTCATCCACAAACAGGCGGTCAACGCCCAGCTGCTCAAACGTCACCACATCGTCCTTGCGGCTCTGGTCGTTCAGTTTTTCCAGCTTTGCCTCTAAGGATTTCCGGGTGCGCTCCATCTGCTTGACGGTGTAGCGTTCCGCCTTCTGTGCTTTGGCCTGTTCAATGCCAAACAGGATTTCATCAATCTGCTGCTGTAAAATGGCCTGCTGGCGCTCGGCGCTCATGGGGATTTTCTCAAACTGGCTGTGGCCGATGATAACCGCGTCATAGTCGCCGGTGGCAATACGGCTGCAAAACTTCTTGCGGTTTTGTGTTTCAAAGTCTTTTTTCGTAGCAACCAGAATATTGGCGCTGGGATAGAGCTGGAGCCATTCCGCCGCCCATTGTTCCGTGAGATGGTTTGGCACCACCACAAGCGACTTGGTGCAAAGCCCCAGCCGTTTCATCTCCATGGCGGCGGCCACCATTTCAAAGGTTTTGCCCGCGCCCACCTCGTGAGCCAGCAGGGTATTCCCGCCGTACATAACATGGGCAATGGCATTGATCTGATGGGGCCGCAGGGTGATTTCCGGGTTCATGCCCTCGAAACGGATATGATTGCCATCGTATTCACGGGGACGGCTGGAATTGAATGTTTCGTTGTAGATGCGGCACAGCCGTTCCCGCCGGTCGATATCTTTCCAAACCCATTCGGAAAACTTCTGCTTGATAAGCTCCTGCCTGTCCTGGGCGATAGCGGTTTCTTTTTGTTGAGAACCGGCTTTTTATTGCCATGTTCGTCCTCCACATAATCAAAAACCCGCACATCCCGCTGGTTTAAGGTCTGCTCCAGAATCAGGTAGGCGCTCATCCGCTTTGTGCCGTAGGTGGTGTTGGCCTTGACATTGGCCCGGTCAAAGTTTTTTTCGGTAATCGTCCATTGGCCGGTGGCTTCGGAACGCAGGATTTTAATACGATTCTGGGCCTGCCCATGGGAGTGAGCAGCTCCACCATAAACTGCTGATATACGTCGATAGGAACCCAATTCGCGCCAATACGCACACCGATCTCCCCAGCGCCCAGGTCGTGAGGCTGGACAGCCTCCAAAGCCTCCACCTGTTTACGGGCGGCTGCCTTTTGGCTGTCCGGGGCCGCCTCCAGAAAGGCTTTTGCCATCCGCAGCTTGCGGCGTACATTCCCCGAAAGGTATTCGTCCGCCGTCACGGGGGAAAAGGCTTGCAGGCTGAGGGAAGCTCCCCGCAGCCTGTCCGGGTTTTCCGGGCCTTCGATGTTGCGGAAAATCACGCCGGAAAGCTCGGCCTCCAGTTCCTCCGGGGATTTGCCGGAAAGCTGGGCCATATACTCCATGTCTACACGGGCTTTCTCTGCAATCGAAACAGCCAGGGCCTCGCTGGCGGTGTCCACGCTGGTCACAGCCACATGGGGCCGGATGGTGCGTTTGGTGAACATATCCGTTTTTCTTTTTAGGCTGCCATCTTCGTCCAGCACCTCCAGAGAACACAAAGGCAATAGCTGGAGTCCTCCGAAAAGGCCAGTTTATTGCCCCGGCTGCTGATAAGGCCGTATTTTTTTGTGAAGCTGTCATACAGGGTATTGAGCTTTTCCTGCTCCTCTTTGACGTCTGCGTCCGGATAGCCTTCGGTCTGGTAGTCGATGAGCCGGCGCACACATTCCCGCAGCTCGATCATGCCCCGGATTCGGTTTTCCGCTGTCACGGATACCTCCAAAGGGTGCATACGGCTGTTTTCCCGATAGTACACCTGTCCATCCACAACGGTATAACTAAAGTTCCTGACATTCGGGTCGGCGGGGATGGAGCGGTCTTCCTCCTCGTCCAGTTCCTCCAGCTCGTAGGGCTTGATCTCCGCCTGAAAAACTGGACGGCTTCGGCAAGCAGCTCTGACAGGTCGGCCATTTTCGCGGGCTTTGCAGGCGCTGTCCGGGCCAAACCGCGTGGATTCCATCACCATGTCGCCCAAAACCATCTCCGGGTGCTGCACAAAATAGCTGTTCATGCGGATGCCGTTTTCATCCGTGTCCAGATGCACCCAATCCGGTTCCAAATCGGTGATATGGTCGCGCTTTTGCAGAAAGAGGATGTCGCTGGTGACATTTTGTTCCGGCATTTTGCTTGAAGGTGTTGTCCGGCAGGCGGATAGCCCCAATCAAATCGGCCCGCTGGGCCAGATATTTCCGCACGGCAGGGCTTTCCTTGTCCATCGTGCCCTTTGCTGGTAACAAAAGCAATAACCCCGCCGGGACGCACCTTGTCCAGCGCCTTCCCAAAGAAATAGTCGTGAATGAGCCAGTGATGCTTGTCGTACCGCTTATCTATCACCTTGAAATCCCCAAAGGGGACGTTGCCCACCGCTACATCAAAGAAGCTGTCGGGCATTTGCACCTTTTCAAAGCCGTTCACGGAAATGCTGGCTATTCTGGTAAAGCTGCTGGGCGATTCTGCCGCTGATACTGTCCAGCTCCACACCGTAGGTTTTGCAGTCCGCCATCTCTGCCGGGAGAAGGCCCAAAAAGTTGCCGGTGCCGCAGGACGGCTCTAGGATGTTGCCCTGCTGGAAGCCCATCTGGGAGAGAGCTTTATAGATTCCCCGGATGAGAACGGGCGGGGTATAGAAAGCGGTGAGGGCTGGCCCTTGCCGCCGCGGCATACTCGTCCGTCCAAAAGGCTTTTCAGTTCCTGGTAATGGGGGCTGGTTTCTTCAAAGCAGTCCGCAAGGCCACCCCAGCCCACATAGCGGGATAGCGCCTCCTGTTCTTCCGGGGCAGCCAGCCGTTCCTCGGCTTCGATCTGCTTAGGGTACGGATGGCGGCTGTGTTAGCCGCATACTTCTCGCTGGGTGTGCCATGCCCCAGGGCGTCGTCAGTGATATGAAAATCATGGCGCTGTTCCCTGGGGATTTCCGGGTGTAAAGGGGCAAAGGTCACGCGCTCACGGCGGGGGCGCTTGGGCAACTTCGGAAGCAATCTTTCTTTTAGGGGTTGTAATTCTGCCTGTTCCTCTGGGAGAGAGCCTGTGCAGCTTGCTCGATTGCATATTGATTGGGGAAGTTCCTGAAAACGCACAGCCATCTGTTTTCATGAATATCATAGACGGCAGCGCCCTCGTAGGCAAAGTCGCTTTCCCCCTCCATAACGCCGTCCACATACTTCTGTGCAGCCTGTTCCGCTTCTGCAAGCGTTTGATACCTCTGCTTGTCTACAAACCCTTTCTCCTCGTTATGATATACGACTACTTGATAAGGCGGGGCCATCAGGCGGTCATAGCGCCCTATATCCTCCGGGGCAAGCCATTCCGGTTTTTCAGGGAGAGAAGCATATAATTCCCGCATTTTATCGAGATGCGTTCTTACATATCCAGACCAAAGGTGCTTTTCTGCCCGTTTGCCAGCGCCCAGAAAGTAATCGCAGTCGGCTTTTAGGCGGCTCAACAGCCGGTAATTCTCCTGAGAAGCCGGATCACCGTTAAAAATGTGGATGGATTCCAGTTCTTCCTCTGAAGCAGAGATAAGGTTATCAAAGACCAGTTCCTCCAGCTCGTTTTGGATGAGTTCCTCCAGGCTCTTTACTGCCTGCGCTCCAGGAATTCGCCGTTCAGATACCTCTCTATGCGGAAGTTGACCAGATCAGCGTTGACCTGGATGGGGATTTTCTCATCTGTAATAGTGGTGTAGGCAAGACCCACATTCCCCAGGTCGCTGAAATCAGCAGGCTCGTTGTATTCATCCTCACAAAACTCGTTAATCAGATCCTTTGCCTTTTCCAGAAGTTCTGTATCCGGTTCCTCTGTCAAAAACTCACGCTCAATAAAGCCTGCAATTTCCCGGCTGCTTCCTTCGCCTCCGTGGGCTTGGTATTCGGCAATGCCGTCTGCGATCAATTCTTCGGAAGCCACAAA
>VOFE01001523.1_pt1 | contig 16000 bp, 24 predicted proteins | sample 5384071 | NCBI WGS metagenome assembly VOFE01 (sample SAMN12384724, study PRJNA508395) | human gut metagenome | isolation source: healthy gut D | host: Homo sapiens
CCGAAGCCTTGTTCTACCCAGCGGGAGAAGTCTACACGCTGTTCGATAAGGACCACAGGGTCAGAGCAGACCTCTTTGGCGGCTTCCACCAGTTCCAAGATGTAGGTTGCGTACCCGTTGGCGCAGTCCTCCATTTCCTCGCTGTACCAAGTCAGGTGTTCCGACGGATCAACAGCACCCATGCCCAGCGCCTTGCGGAGCTTATATTCACAGAGACTGTGTGCGTCGGTACCTTCGGCGGCATAATCGGAACCTTTGCCCTCATAGGTTTCGCAGAGCCTTGCCGACGGCGGACAGTTGAGCCAGCGGTGCGAAGAGGACGCTGACAAGATGGCGTGTGCTTTAGGTGGCATTTCCAATCACCTCCGCATCACGAAGCAGCGCTTCATAATTTGCAGGGTCCACCTGAGAGAGTTTGCTGGCACCATATTTCTGGAGCAGATCACGGACGCCTGCCGTGTGACCGGCACGGGATTTCTCGGAAAGAACTGCTCGTACCTGTTCCAGCGTCAAGGCTGGCTTCTGGGCCAAACTTTCTTTCGGTTGTTCCTCGGCTGTAGTGCCGGAGAACATCTCGGCCAGATAGTTGGCTACATCAGTAATGGCAGCGGCAGCACTGCGCAAGTTTTCGATGGTCTGCGCCATATCGCTCATTCTGCTCATGTGATTTTCCTCCTTCCTCGGATTGTCTTGCGGCAAGAATGCTGAGTCGTCTTGCCATTCGTGCGGATACCTGACTGATTGCAACGAGGATTTCAATTACCTCGGCATCGGTATCCACGGTGCGGCTGTGGGCCTGAGTCATTTCGTTCACCTCCTGTTCGTGGTGGAGCAGCTTGTTTCTGCTCCTTACACTCCCTTTTGGAGATGAGCGATGCTGTTTGACGAAGGATGGAGAAAAATTTTGAAAAAGTTCTGACCGCCGGTTTTCCAGCGGCCAGAGTGCTTGTCTACCTTTTAGAAGAATCAGGATATTCCTTCTCTAACTGTTTCTTTGCAGCCTTAATGAGACAGGAATGTAGTACGAGGAATGCCGATGGACTTGGCGATTGCTTCATCAGAAAGGCCCTGCATACGCAGTTTTCCAATATCAGCAGCTTCCGGCATCAGATCGGCGAGGCGCTTGAACAGCTGCTCCAAAACGATACGGTCAGCAGCAAGTTCGGAAACGGCCACGCTGTCATCAGCGATGGTATCCATCAGAATCAGGTCATCATCTTCCTCTCCGATAGGGAGAATCCAGCGATGCGATAACGTCTGCGTGCGATATTCGCAGGTCAAGCAGTCGGCATCACAGCCCCACCATTTATTACGAGGACAGCAGCAGAGGCCACGGTCCTGCATTCTGTGACGGTAGGTGTCATGGAAGCGGGTATGTTCCTGATAGACTTCTTCCGGGTACTTCCTGCCAGCGGCGCTGGCTGCGGATGTAGATACGACGGGTTTCTGTTTTACTCTGGTTTTTTTTGTTTGCCATACGATTTACTCCTTTCGGCTGTTAAACCGAAGCGGAGATAACCGGTATGGCTGCCAGTTCTGATTGTCATAGATGGTCACCTCATGCGGATTTCTCTGCTTCATTCCTAGTGACCAGCCGTTCGCAAGCTGGTACTCTATATTAAAGTTCTCTCGTCCATCAGCTGCGAACACACCTCGTGGCCACGAAGAAGGTGAAAGCTGACTTCGGAGAAAGTAGTTTAACGTCTTGCTCAGGACGTTTTTGTTTTAGTCGTTGGTAATCTGCTCTAAATCGGCGAAAACTTCGCTATAGTAGCAAGAGGCCAAATCGCTGAGGCTGTGAGCACCGTAACGCCGGAACGCAGAATCAACCACGGCTGTGCCGTACTCGGCTACCACTCTGGAAGCGGCATTCTCAATGTTGATGATCCAGTCTCTCTTGGATAATTTCATGAATTTCACCTGCCTTTCATCAATCTACTAAAAGGATAGCAGTCGGCAATAACACTTCAAATAAGGTCAGAGGCAGATAAAATGACACTTTTAACACTTTGAATAACACTTTTTTTTTTGAGGAGTGTGAGTTTTGGTGAGTTTACAACTTATTAAAAACTTTGCTGCCTTTAGAAAAGGGTTGTTTTTGTTGATTTGTGTAATATAATGGATGATGTATAAGTGTAGCTGCGACTTGCAGCATGGAGAAATGAGGTGACGCAGTGGTGAAAACTTTTGTAAAGGGATATATCCATCCTGTCCCACAATCACTAATCGAGAGAATTTCATAGATGGATTGTTTAAGGCAGCAGGTGGAACTGCGTATATATCTGTCAGTTACAAAAGACAGCTGTTCAGTGGAGTTAAAGCCTTTGTAGAGACCCAGAAATCGGATCTTCGAGGTCGAGACAATCAGAAAACGCTGGAAGATTTCTTTTTATGAAAAAATCGCCGACGACAAGGTCATGGATGTGTTGTTGGCGTTTAGCGTTCCTGAAAAAAGCGAGCCAAATAAAAAAAAGTCCTCCACAGCCTTAGCGCTGCAGATGAAGGCACTGATTGATTGTGGCGATGACGAAGAAGCTGACGACCTTATATTAGCTGCCTATCAGGAAGCCAAAGCTGCGCCACGAGATGAGGAAACGACAGTATCGGTCTTTACACCTCTGTATCCGGGTGATGATGTATATGTAGGCAAATCCAACATATAAGATTCAGAGCCACCAGACCGTGAGTCACACGTGGTCGATTATGAATGCTGGCAAGGTCACGTGGGTAAACAGAAAACTTGTGTACCGTCGTGGGCCGAAGGATAGACCGGAGGCTACACCTTCGGAAATTCCAATTCCGACCGTCAAACCGCAAGAGAGTAAAAATAACCACGACCTTTGATGGCCGTGGCTTTGATGGAGTTTTTTCATTGTGTTGGGAAATGCAGGACTCCGATGGAGAAAACTGCTTTCCGAAAAGAGATTCGTTGTTTTCAGTAACAATCGATGCTAAATTCAAACGTACCTAAGCATGGAGGAAAATAGCATGAATGAGCAAGTAGTAGAAAAAATGGGTAACCTTGAAAGAAGTGCAGGAACATCTTGGTGTAGGCCGTGAAACAATCCTGCAGTGGATTGCCAAAAGAAATATGCCTGCTTACAAGGTTGGACGTCTGTGGAAGTTTAAATTTTCTGAAGTGGATGAATGGATTCGCTCGGCGGTGGTGCCGCAGACAATGCAAAAAATGAAGAATAAGTCCCAAATATTGGACAGGAGATATGATTTAATTAGTATGGTGCAGTGCAAGTAGCTGCTCATACAAAACAGGAAGGAACAAAAACTATGGACAATCAAGTGCATAATGCAATTGTTAATTTTATTGGGGAATCGCAGATGACTGTCTGAGAGATATTTATGTTCGTGGTAAGTATCGTGACGTTATTCTGCCGATGACTGTTATTCGCCGTTTGGATGCAATGTTGGAGGATAGCAAACCGGCAGTTTTGGAAATGAAGAAAATGCTGGATGCAGCGGGTATTACTAATCAGTGGCCTGCACTCTGCAATGCTGCTGGACAGGCTTTTTGTAACGCTTCACTTTTCCGTCTGCGTGACCTCACCAGTCGTGCAAAGAAACAGACACTGAAGGCGGATTTCGAAGCCTATCTCGATGGTTTTTCGCCTAATGTGCAGGAAATTCTGGCAAAGTTCCAGTTTAAAAATCAGATTGATACAATGATTGAGGCCGATATTCTTGGTGCTGTCATTGAGAAGTTTATTTCTCCTGATATCAACCTCAGCCCTAATCCGATTTATAAGGATGATTCAAAACACAAATCAAACTTCCTGCTTTGGATAACCACGGTATGGGTACCGTTTTTGAAGAAGTTAGTTAGGCTCTTCAATGAAGCCAATAACGAAGAAGCCGGTGAACATTGGACCCCTCGTGATGTGGTGGATTTAATGGCCGACCTCGTTTTACTTCCGGTTGCGGATCAACTTAAGGATGCCACGTATTCATGCTATGACGGAGCCTGTGGCACAGGCGGTATGCTCACAGTGGCCCAAGACAGATTGTTGACTTTGGCAAAACGTCGTGGAAAGGAAGTATCTATCCATCTGTTTGGACAGGAAGTACAGCCTGAAACTTATGCAATATGTAAAGCTGATATGCTCCTAAAAGGCGATGGTGAACAAGCGGAACACATAGCTTATGGTTCTACTCTTTCTTCAGATGGGCATGCAACTCGTCAATTTGACTTTATGCTGGCGAATCCGCCTTACGGAAAAGAGTTGGAAAACGGATGCAGATAAAATGGGAGGCAAAGAAGAATATTCTTGACAGCCGTTTTAATGCATATCTGGAAGATGGAACACCATTGTCCATGATTCCGAGAGTGAGTGACGGCCAGTTACTGTTCCTTTTGAATAATGTCGCTAAGATGAAAAAGGATACTCCTTTGGGAAGTCGTATCGCCGAAGTACATAATGGATCGTCGATTTTTACTGGTGATGCAGGAAGCGGAGAAAGCAATGCTCGCCGTTACTTAATCGAAAACGACTTGGTGGAAGCAATCATTGCTCTTCCTGAGAATATGTTCTATAACACCGGTATTGGAACATTTATCTGGGTACTTGCTAACAAAAAAGAAGCTCGTCGTGTGGGTAAGGTGCAGTTGATCGACGCCACAGGAATAAGTCTCCTTTGCGAAGGAATATGGGCAAAAAAATTGTGAGTTTACGCCTGAAATCCGCAAAGAAATCATGCGCATTTTTCTTGAAATGGAAGAAAGCGAAGTTAGCATGATATTTGACAACAATGAGTTTGCTTATTGGACTGTAACTGTTGAAAGACCTCTTCGATTGCGTGTGTTCCCTGAACGTGAAATTCCGGCAGCTGTATTCAAAAATGATGCTGAAAATGATGAAGCGAAGAGTGCAATAGCCCAAGCAGCAAAGGCTGCTCCGTTAGACGATTGGACTGCTTTTGCAAAAGCAACAAAACTTAAGGCAGCGTTGTTGAAAAAATTCGTCCTTATATTACCGATAAGGATGCAACGGCTAAGCCGATTTCTGGCGAAGCAGATCCTGATCTTCGTGATACTGAAAATGTCCCGTTTAAATATGAGGGTGGAATCAATAAGTTTATCGAAACGGAAGTCCATCCGTATGCTCCCGATGCATATGTAGATGAAAAAAAACTTTAGTTGGATATGAGATTGCTTCACAAAGTATTTTTATAAACCAACGGTTTCCGCCCTCTCGAAACAATAATTGATGATTTAAACGCTCTTGAGCAGAGAAAAGAGGCCGCCATAAGTTCGTTAGTAACCAAAGTGGAATTAAGTCGGACGCACGTATGAAAAGATAGTGGAGTTGCTTGGTTGGGTGAAATACCTGAGCACTGGACAACTATTAAATTACGTCAAATTTTGCATCCGGTTTCGGTCAAGAATCATCCGGAATTACCACTTTTATCCGTCACCAGAGAACAAGGTGTTATTATTCGTGATGTGGACGATACGGAAAAGCAATCATAATTTTATACCTGATGACTAGCGGATATAAAGTTGTGCGTAAAGGCCAGTTTGCAATGAATAAAATGAAAGCATGGCAAGGCTCCTATGGAATTTCTGAATATACAGGCATTGTAAGCCCTGCTTATTTCATTTTTGATGTTGATTTTGACAATATTGAATATTTTCACTATGCGATAAGAAGTAAAGTGTATGTGAACTTTTTTGCGCAGGCCTCAGATGGTATTCGTGTCGGACAATGGGATTTGCAAATGGATAAGATGAAGGAAATTCCATTTATTGTACCATCACCAGAGGAACAACAAGCAATTGTGGAATATATTCCGGAAGATTTTGCGGCGTATGATTCTGAAATTGAAAAATTGCAAAAAATTGACCTTCTGCTTGAGCAAAGAATAAGCTTATCTCTGAAATTGTTACAGGCAGGGCTGTTGCTGCAAATGAAAGTTTATCAGAAAATGAGGAGGTGTAAAACATGGCATTTACCAACACAAAGGAAAGTGGTCTTGAGGCCCTTATCGTAAAATGGCTGGTAGATCAAAACGGTTATGAACAAGGCACAAATGCGGATTATAACCGTGAGTATGCCGTGGACGAAACACGCCTGTTTAGATTTTTGCAGGATACACAGCCTGACGCACTTGAGAAGCTCGGCGTTTTTCAAGTCTGATATGAAAAAGAAGCAGTTCTTAAATCGACTGCAGGGTGAGATTGCGAAGCGTGGCATTATTGATGTGTTGCGCAATGGTGTAAAAATCTACCCGGCAAATCTCATCATGTTCTATCTGACTCCGACCGAGAATAACACCAAGGCCAAGGAGATGTTTGAAAAGAACATTTTCAGTGTCACCAGACAACTTCAGTATTCTATGGATGCTACCCGTCTGGCGCTGGATATCTGCTTATTCATCAACGGCCTGCCGGTCATCACCTTTGAACTGAAGAATCAGCTTACAAAGCAGGATGTGGACGATGCGGTTGAGCAGTACAAGACCGATCGTGATCCGAGAGAGTTGCTGTTCCAGTTCAAACGCTGCATGGTGCATTTTGCCGTTGACGACGCACGAATCAAATTCTGCACAAAGCTGGACGGTAAGAACAGCTGGTTCCTGCCTTTGATAAAGGCTACAATGATGGTGCCGGTAATCCTCCGAATCCAGATGGCCTGATGACAGACTATCTTTGGAAGGACATTCTTACCAAGCTGAAGCTCAGTCGCATCATTGAAAATTATGCGCAGGTTGTTGTTGAAGAGGACCCAGAAACAAAGAAGAAGTCTGTAAAAGCAAATATTCCCTCGTTATCACCAGCTGGATTGCGTGGAAAAACTGCTGGCTGATGTAAAGGAAAACGGTATCGGCAAGCGTTATTTGATTCAGCACAGTGCTGGCTCCGGTAAGTCAAATTCTATCTCTTGGCTGGCCCACCAGCTGATTGGATTGGAGCAGGACGGTCATCCGATGATCGACTCTGTGCTGGTTGTTACCGACCGCCGTATTCTGGACAAGCAGATTCGTGATAACATCAAGCAGTTTATGCAGGTGGCAAATACGGTGGCTTGGGCTGAACATTCCGGTGATTTGCGTAAAGCAATTCAAGATGGAAAGCGCATTATTATCACAACAATTGAGAAGTTCCCTTATGTCGTGCCGGACATCGGTGCGTCCCATAAGCAGAATCGTTTTGCAGTTATCATTGACGAGGCCCATTCCGGCCAGAGTGGACGTAACTCTGCCCAGATGAACTTGGCTCTTTCCGGCCTTGCCTCCGAAGATGAGATGGATAATGAGGATAAAATCAATGCAATGATGGAAGGCCGTAAGCTGCTGACTAATGCCAGCTACTTTGCCTTCACAGCCACTCCGAAAAAAATAAAACGCTGGAGACCTTCGGTGTTCCGTATCAGGATGGCGACGATGTAAAACATCGCCCATTCCACGTGTACACGATGAAGCAGGCCATTCAAGAAGGCTTCATTCTCGACGTGCTGAAATACTACACACCGATTGCCAGCTACTATAAACTCATGAAGACGGTGCAGGATGACCCGATGTTCGACAAGAAGAGAGCGCAAAAGAAGCTGCGTTCATTTGTAGAAAGTGATTCTTATACCATCGCACAAAAAAAGCAGAAATGATGGTTGAGCATTTCCACGAGCAGGTCATCTCTAAAGGAAAGATTGGTGGACAGGCCCGTGCTATGGTGGTCAGCTCCAGCATTCCTCGCTGTATCGAATACTACTATGCAATCAATAAGTGCCTTGCAAACAGACACAGCCCTTACAAGGCAATCGTGGCATTCTCTGGAGAACACAAGTATCAGGGACAGGAGCCTGCATTGACTTCTGCAGCCATGAATGGCTTCCCGGATGCTAAGATTCCGGCTACATTTAAGACAGACCCTTATCGTCTGTTGATTGTAGCGGATATGTTCCAGACTGGCTTTGACGAGCCTCTGCTTCATACGATGTATGTGGATAAGATGTTGTATGACATTCGTGCTGTGCAGACTTTGTCTCGTCTCAACCGTTGCCATCCGCAGAAGCATGATACCTTCGTATTAGACTTCTATAACAAGCCTGCAATGATTGAAGAGGCATTTTCGAGATATTACAGAACCACTTTGCTTTCCGGTGAAACGGACCCGAATAAGCTGTATGATCTTAATCGCCACGATGGAGGATTATCAGGTTTATTCTGACGCACACGTGCAGAAGCTGGTTGACCTGTATTTGGATGGCGCAGAGCGAGATAGGCTCGATCCGATTCTTGATGCTTGTGCCGCTATTTATAAGGACCTTGACACAGAAGATCAGATTAAGTTTAAGAGTGCTGCAAAGGCATTTTGCCGCACATACGGTTTCCTTGGTGCTATTCTTCCTTATGGAAACGCAGATTGGGAACGTCTCTCCATTTTCCTGAATCTGCTGATTCCGAAGCTGCCGTCGCCTCGTGACGATGACTTCTCCGAAGGCATTCTTGACGTTATTGATTTGGATAGCTATCGTCTGGAAGCACAGGAGTGTATGTCTATTAAGCTGGAAGATGCGGATTCTGAGGTGCCTCCAGTACCGGCTGGTAAGACCGGACATATCGTCAATCCAGAAATGGATCTGCTGTCCATCATTCTGAATGACTTCAATGATATGTTTGGCAACATCAACTGGAATGATGCAGATAATGTCCGCAGACAGATTCTTGAAATTCCTGATATGGTGGCAAAGGATGAGCGCTATCAAAATGCAATGAAGAACTCCGACGAGCAGAATGCCCGTATGGAAAGTGAACGTGCATTGCAGCAGGTTATCTTTGCAATCATGGCAGACAATATGGAACTGTTTAAGCAGTTCCAAGATAATCCGTCCTTCAAGAAGTGGCTCTCTGACTTGGTATTTAACATGACCTATGAGCCGCAGGGTAAGAAGCAAAGCGCAAAGAAGATCGTAAATTATTCAGATTATCAGGCTCCGGCAAGTATGGTCGCTGAAGAAAAAGCTCCTTACGGAACGGAAAATAAATAACTTAGGGTGAGGAGGCGCAGTATGGCAGAAGCGCTATCGAAAACATTAACACATGGTGACTTCGATTCGGTCTTTCAGGAAGTTCAGCAGCCGGAAACGGTTAGCTGGACCACCGAGGGAGAACTACGCCTTTTTCACCTTGTAATTCGTAATAACAAAATCAATGTGGAGGATTTGAAGGCATATCTGTATATGAGTATGGGAGATTATGTGTTTTCCAGAGCAAAGCTCGAAAAGTTCAGTCAGGCCGGAAATAGAGATGCTGTTGTATCGCAGGCGCTTCGTGTACTTAAGAAAAACGGCGGTGCTGATGTTCAGGGTACTGGTGGCGAATTAGGCGAGGTGCTAAATTACACATTCATGGAAGAAAAGCTCCATGCACCGAAATTGATGAGCAGAGTCGAAATTAGCACCTGACGGAAAGCAATATGACAGCATCGCTGACAGTATTCATCTTTTGACCGGTGGTGTGTCAGGACGCCCGTATCATCAAGTGGTGTTTGGCTCTTCCAATATTGTCGGTGACCTCGGTTATGCCATTGACGGTGCTTTCGAGAAAATTTGCCGTATCGAACAGCACGAGGTACAGGAAATTCACATGGCCAATCAGCTTATTTTCGAGCGCATGGCCACAGATGAAGAAGCTGAACTGGTGAGAGATATTCTTGTTCCGAATCCTTCAAAAACCAATAGATACAACACATCGTATGGCGTGTTCCTTTGGATACACTTTGGGCCTTGGTAAAGACTATCCGGTTCACGAATACGAGGAACTTGCCGAACAGAAAATGCAGGCTGACATAAAGCGTTATATTCCGTATATTCTCCAGAAGATTCAGGATTGCGGCTTGGGAATACACTCGTTTTATATTTATGTGCTACCTTTTAACGATGCCGAGGAAGAAAAGAAATCCATCATGGAGGCGGTGCTGGAAGGAGATGTTGACTTGATATGAGCGAAGAAAGAAAAAATTAGGCGACGCCATATTCGTTGACATCGATAGCAACGAGTATCTAAACGAAATTCATGAGAAGATACTTTTTAATTATGCGTTGCGCCTATTTCAGCTTGAAGCGAAAGGAAAAGTTAAAGAATTTGACCTCTTGGACGCACTGGCGCTTTGCAGATCTGCTGTCCAAGTCAAATCATCCGGAAGCCAGTGTCAGACATAAAATGTGGGCGCAGGAGATTATTGTTCTTTTGAACGAACTGTACCCGGATAATTCTTTGGTCAAATTATATGCAGGCTCTGTGTTCTCCAGCGTTGGAAACCATAGAGGCTTGCAGAAGATTAATGCTGACTACAAGGACATTTCTACATTTGAGCGTGTTTTTGCGCAATATAGAAGTGATTACCTTACAATACCGGCAGACACAGATAAGAAATTTTTTAGCGAACAAAAAATTGCCTATGACCATTTGGATGACCCATGCTTTAGTTATTCTGGGCCTACTTCAATGGGTAAATCGTTTATCATGCGCATGTTCATTAAGGATGAGATCATCCTTCAGGGCGCTCAGAAAAATTATGCGCTGATTGTTCCGACAAAGGCTTTGATAAACGAAGTTCGTAGCAGCATTATAAATGATTTAAATGACAATCTGGAAAAGCGAAACTACCGTGTTGTCAGCGCAGCAAGCGACATAGCGTTGGAAGAAGATCACAACTATATTTTTGTGCTAACGCCAGAGCGTTTGCTTTACTTGCTTATCAGCAGGCCGGAGCTGCAAATTGATTACTTGTTTTTGGATGAGGCACACAAGCTCTCAGGTAAAAACAGCCGCGGCCCATTCTATTACAAAGTGGTCGACATGCTGCTGAAGCGGCCTAAGAAGCCCACATTTCATTTTCCTTCTCCGAATATACCTAATCCACAGGTATATTTGCGTTTGATGAATGATGTAATCGAGAACAACGATGAGAGCAAGCTGGCCTCCACGTATTCACCGGTTATACAAGTGAAGTTTTTGCTTGATTTATTGGGCCAGAAGGTTAGCGTTTATAATGAACATATGCAATCGGTTATAAAGGTCGCTGATATAAAAAGCAGCAAATACATCTTTGAAAACTATGTTGCTTTATTTTGAAGCAAAGAATATGCGTTTACCAGAGAATGAAAGATCGCAGACTATCGTGTATTACAACGGTCGTTCAAAGGCAATCGCTGCGGCGAGAGATTTTGCTGACTCGCAGGGAGTGTTGGAGAAACACGATCCAGAGCTTGATGCTTTATCACGTGATATTACACGGGAAGTTCATGGCGATTATTATCTGGCAGGGATGATCAAAAAGGCGTAGCATACCATATTGGTTATTTGCCCGCCTCTATAAGAACAAGAATAGAGACGCTTTTCCAGTCTGGAAAAATTACTACAATGTTTTTGCACAAGCACCTTGCTTGAAGGTGTCAATTTACCGGCGGATAACCTATTCATTACTGATAATAAGATTTTCCGTAGTGCAATGAGTCCGGTTGATTTCAGAAATTTGATAGGCCGTGTAGGTCGAATCAGCTACAATCTATACGGAAATGTGTTTTCGTTTCCGAAGAAAAATCTGTAAAGCCGGAAGATTATATCGAAATGCTGCAAACACCGGTACCGGAGCAGAACTTTCTATAACGACAAACCAAAAGTCCTGAAAAAAGTAGAGAAGCAATATGTTGTCGATATCTTAAAAAGTGGAAGTTCTGTCATCCCACAGCGAGTGAATGCAGAGGGTGAGGCCCTTCAATCAGAAGAATCATATGTTATGATGCGCAAATTCGGATTGATTTTGCTCAGGGATATCATGGAAGACAGAGACAGCCTTGTCCGCAGGGAGTTTTCTGATCTGCTGTCTGTCGCTGATGAGAATGACATTAGGGCGAAGTTTTCGGATTCTCCAACGTTACCTGATGATGACATTAACACTTCGGTCGACCAGACAAAAAGGCTTTATAAAGGCCATTAGAGACGGATTGGAATACCCTCCGTGCATCAACGGCGGCTTCAGATATGCTGATGTCATTGAGTTTCTAAACAAGCTCGCCACTATTTTTGAGTGGGACACCTATGAAAGATCTTCCCTTGGCAAGGAGTCATTGCGCAGATGGTATGCTGTAATTCTCTGTCAGTGGATGGAGGGAACGGGCCTTAGTTTTATTATGAAGAAGGCCATAGAATATCGCAGAGATCATCCGGAAAATTTCCGTGTGTCCATGTATCAACTCGCCGACTACATATAACGACCGTTCCAAGGAACACCGAAACGTCGTTTTTTTTGCAGAAACGCTGGAAGTTATTGAAAATATTATCTTGTTTAGTATTTCTAACTACTTCTGCGATTTTCGAATGAGTATAAAAAGATTCACAATGTGACCGAATTCGAAACAACTGGTATGAGTACGTGGAGTTTGGAACTACCAATCTGCTAACCATACTGCTGCAGAGAAATGGCTTCTCTCGTGAAGCTGCAACGTTCATTCGTGACCATCGTGAGTTTGTCGAAGAAGATGGTAGTACCGGAAGGTTAAGACTGAAGAACGAACTGCTATCGTGTGGTAACACAAGCGTAGAAATGGAAGCTGCCGATATTAAATATAATGCTCCCGGATTATTCACCGACAACGAAGACGATCCGGAAAATTGGAAGCTTTCGTTTATCAGAACTATCGAATGCCCGGATTGTGGGATTGAGTTTGAAGTCGATTTAGAAGAATATCTCCAAGATGTAAGTAGTTTTGAAAAGGAAAACGGTATGGGGCCTGATGCAGTCTACAGCTTTGATAGCGATACTGATTGTGAATGCCCGTACTGCGGCAAAACTCTTCATATTACTGGATGGATTCGTGAATACCCAATAGGAATAGTTGATTCCGAAGAAATCGATGTTGAACTTTTTGAAGACGAAGAATAACACAAGGAGAACACCGATGAAAAAGATAGAAGGCTCACCAAAGAATCTAAAACAATTATTGCAAAAACACGAAATACTCCATCCACTATTATCAGAGAGAGTATATGTGGCAGCGTAAGCATATCGAAGAGCTTATCGATGACCTTACCTCTGAATTTCTGGATAACTATAAGCCGGGTGATTCCCGTCCGGCTGTAGCGGAGTATGGAGCATATTTATGGGGTCCATCGTTTTAGCTGGACGTGAGAATGCTATTATCGATGGCCAGCAGCGCTTTTCGTCTTTGACGTTGCTGCTGATGTATTTGAACAATCGCTTAAAGAAAATCGGTCAGAGCTACAACATGATCGAGACTATGATTTTTTCGGAGTCTTTTGGTACGAAGTCCTTTAACATCAATGTGGATGACCGTCAGGAATGCATGGAGGCCATCTTTAACAACAAAGATTTTGACATAACAAATTGCGGAGAATCCGTTCGTAATCTATATGGCCGCTACACGGATATCGTTGACGTGTTCCCGGCTGACATTACGGACGATATGCTCCTGCATTTTTGTGACTGGCTTGCTGAGAAGGTTTTCTTCATTGAAATCGTGGCCACCACAGAGCAAGATGCTCATAAAGTTTTTCGTTACAATGAACGACCGTGGTTTGAGCCTGACATCTACAGAAATGCTGAAAGGTTATATTCTGTCTGAAATCAGAGATGATGCCGTTCGTGAAAAGATGAATGGCGTGTGGAAAGACATGGTCCTCATTCTAAAAAGGATGACGACAAAGGCGACGAGACCTTTATCAAAAGCATGGCTCCGTGCGCACTATGCTGAAACCATCCGTGAAACCAAAGGCTGGTGCGGTCAATAAGGATTTTGATATCATTGGTGGCTCATTCCACAAATGGGTCCGTGATGAGCGTGATAAGCTGGGACTGGCTTCCTCTGCGGATTTTGAACTGTTTATAAAAAAGTTTGCTAAATTTTGCTGAAGTTTACCAGCGCATTCGTCAGGCTGAGACTCTTTTGCCGAGGACACAAAATACGTATACTATAACGCTCAGGTGAATTTCACTTTACAGCCCTCAGTTGCTTCTTGCGCCTATATGCTACGAAGACTCTTGGCCTGTAATTATCGAAAAAATCAACCTGACAGCAAGATTTATCGATATTCTTATCGTATCCAGAGTAACCAATTACCGTTCCGTAGATTATAGTACCATCAAAAATTTTGTATTCAACGTGACAAAGGATATTCGTATGTGCGATGTTACAACATTAAAGCGGAAGTTGCAGCAGCAATACGACAATCTTGAATTTAAACCGGAAATAGCATTGCCAGATTTAGGACTGAACAGTTTTACTAAGAAGTATATCAAAAACATTCTTGCTCGTGTTACCGGATTTATCGAAGAAAGTACTGGTGTTGCATCCAACTATTGCAACTACATGAATACTCAGACAAAGAATCCGTTTGAAATCGAGCATATCATCACCGACCATTATGAGTGGTTTACTGATGAGTACGCAGATCAGGAAGATTTCAGACGCTGGAGAAATAGCGTAGGTGCATTGAACTGCTCAAATGAAGGCAATATTTATACCGAGTCTTTGGGCCAGCTTGCATATCAGAACAATCGAAATTCAAGAAATTTATTGCTGATAACGGTTTGGGTTTCAAAGCCTACGACCAGTTTGGAAAAACGGAAATTTCGGAACGTGTTGCCCTGGTGGCAGTTGGTACGCTTGGTTTGGAACGACGAGATGTTTAAATGAGTTTGAGGATGTGCTAATAAGGGGAGAAAAATTGAAAGTCAAATTGCAAGGAATATCAATAGAGCAGATTTATCGGATGCTTCGTTTATTCTGAGTGAGCCAATGGTCAAAATGCTAATGCTGGAGGCCTCAACATAAAAATATCGAAGGAAACGAAACAAGTATGATGTTATGGGGTATACAACCGACCTTAACACAATGCACTTAATATTCCAAAATAAAACATTCAGGAGTAGCAGCCTTACAAACGCAAAGTTGAATGATACAATGGAGAAACAACGAGTTGGTGTATGTGAATTTGCCAGCAGTCGATTTATTACATGTTTTGCACATACACATCAGAAAGCGTCCCTTTTTGGATGTACTATGGCAAAGATGTACGTGAAGAAAAGGTACTTCTCCAATTTAGAAATTTTGCAGTTAATTTTGAAGACTGTGTGAGGACTGATTTTGCTAAGGTCAAGGATGACAAATTATGCTTTTTAGAACACCAGAATATGGCTCAACCGTCAACAGCCAGTGGTTTTCTGATATCTCGCAGTATGATTTAAGTGCCTGTATTGACTCAATCAGTGTTTTAGATGTTGAGTATGTATCGCCGGATTCATCTGTATTTACAGAGGATAATTCTGGTCAGGCAGATATTGATTTCGGCCACGTGACCGGACAAGAAAAATGCTGTTGTGAAACTTCAAGGATTTAATCCCACTGTGCTGGGAAAACAAAAATCCAATCCATGGGAGTATGAAAAAGAAACTCGTATCCTTTGTACACTATCAAATCCAACGTTTAATGAGTGGGATTATATTGACCTACAGTTACACTCTGAAATGTTTAGAGGTTTGCGGATTATACTAAGTCCTTGGGATGACGGCTGGGATGATGAACCTTTTGAGCTGATCGTATCGAATCCGCCGTACTCCATCAAGTGGGCCGGTGACGAGAATCCGCTGCTCATCAATGACCCGCGTTTTGCTCCGGCTGGTGTGCTGGCTCCGAAAAGCAAGGCAGACTTGGCCTTTATTATGCACTCGCTGGCATGGCTGGCTTCCAACGGTACGGCTGCAATCGTCTGCTTTCCCGGCATCATGTACCGTGGCGGTGCAGAGCAGAAGATCCGCAAATATCTGGTGGACAACAATTTCATTGACTGCATCATCCAGTTGCCGAGCAATCTGTTCTTCGGCACCAGTATTGCCACCTGCATCATGGTGCTGAAAAAGGGTAAAACGGATAATAAAGTGCTGTTCATTGACGCTTCGTCCGAGTGTGTCAAGGTGACGAACAACAACAAGCTCACGCCGGAAAACATCAATAAGATCGTGGACACC
>VOFE01001543.1_pt1 | contig 16000 bp, 21 predicted proteins | sample 5384071 | NCBI WGS metagenome assembly VOFE01 (sample SAMN12384724, study PRJNA508395) | human gut metagenome | isolation source: healthy gut D | host: Homo sapiens
TTGTTTCATAATTTAAAGTATAAAATCCAGACTGTATGAGCAGCCTGTGATTTTCTGATTGTCTGTTGCAGTTTCCACCCGCCGGATTTTGCCACTAGAATGGTTTTGGAGTTGGTTCGTCTACAAACTCGATGACTCTCGAGGTATTTATAAGGTGCAGTGACTTGTTTGACGTGGTTTGTAGGGTCTTGACCAAATGCTCTTTGTCTACATGCTTGATAGTCTTTTTGCCAATACGATGGTAGCTTTACGATTTGTCCGCGGATTTCGTCGGGCACGCCTGTGATGGCGCATTCAACCACGGCGGGATGCGTCATCAATGCGCTCTCCACCTCGAAGGGGCCGATGCGGTAGCCGTAACTTTTGATGACATCGTCTACCCGTCCTACAAACCAGAAATAACCGTCTTCGTCTTTTCCAGGCTACGTCTCCTGTATAATATATACCGTCATGCCATACTTCACGGGTGAGATCCGGGTTACGGTAGTATTCCTTGAACAATCCCAATGGTTTTGCCCTGGGAGGTACGGATGACTATCTGACCTGCTCGCCCGGTGCGGCCGACGTACCGTCTGTCTTGAGCAAGTCTACCACGTATTCCGGATTGGGCACTCCCATGGAACCCGGTTTGGGTTCCATCCAGGGGAAAGTGGCGATGGTCAGGGTCGTTTCCGTCTGTCTCGAAGCCTTCCATCAGTTTGATGCCGGTCAACTTGCGGAAGGGTTTCGTATACGGCCGGATTCAGTGCCTCGCCTGCGATCGTGCAGTATTGCAGGGAAGAAAGGTCGTAATGCGTCAGATCCTCCCGAATCAGGAAGCGGAAGACGGTAGGAGGAGCGCAGAGCGATGTGATATGATAATTTTGTATCATTTTGGGATGTCGGCCGGATGGAACTTTTCATGGTCGTATACGAAACCGTAGCTCCGGCAATCCATTGTCCGTACAGTTTTCCACACGGCCTTTCCCCATCCCGTGTCGGCCACGGTCAGATGCAGGCTGTCTTCGTGCAGGTTATGCCAATAACATCCGGTCGCGATATGTCCGAGCGGATAGGTGAAATCATGAGCCACCATCTTCGGTTCACCGGTAGTTCCGAAGTGAAATACATCAGGGATATGTCGTCGTTCCGGTTGGGATGTTCCGGTTTTGACAAACGGTGCGGCTCCTAAAACGCCTTTCTGAAAGTCTTCAAAACCATGGGGCACGATCGGTCCGGCTGAGACGAGGTGTTTGACGGAGGGTGAATAGGGGAGAGCGTCTTTGACGTGGTTCAGGATGACTTCTTCGCCGGCACAGACAATCATTTTGATGTCGGCGGCATTGTTACGGTAGATAATGTCTTTTCCGGTCAGCAAATGGGTGGCCGGGATAGCCCAGCTCCAATCTTGTGCAAGGCGATGATGGAGAACCAAAATTCATACCGGCGTTTCAATATAAGCATGACCATGTCTCCGTGTCCGATGCCTAACGATTGGAAATAAGAAGCCGTGCGGTCGGTGTAGTCTTTCAGCTCGGAAAAAGTGAAATCGTGGTGTACGCCGTGGTCGTTCGTCCAACATAAGGCTATCTTGTCCGGGGCTTCTGCGGCCCATGCATCTACTACATCGTATCCGAAAAATTGAAGTTCTCCGGTACTTTTACATGGAAATTTTGGATGAAGTCGTCTTGCGACGTGAACGTCGTTGACTTAAAAACTCTCCAGCATAATCTTTTTTTTCTTAAAGTCTAAAAAGTCGCAATATGTACTTAATTGGGTACAAAGGTAATAAATAATGGTCTATTTAGTCCTTGTCCCGTTGGAAAAATAACATGTAATTTCGGTTTACGCATATTTGCCGGTCTGAAGTCAGGCCAAATCCACTACGGTGATGCCTGCCCTCCAAACTGTACGTGTTCGTCCTTTGAAATCTTTTACGCCGGGCACCGTGTGCAGATACTGGCGAATCAGCGTGCGTAAGATGCCCGAACCCGTTCCGTGCAGGATGCGTACCCTGGATATTCCCAATAATATGGCATCGTCGATGAAATAAGTGACGGCATGGATGGCTTCGTCCCCCCTCATGCCCCCGTACGTCGATATCCTGCTTGAAATTCAGTTTTTTCTCGTACACGCTGTCTTGCGTCTGTTTGCTGACGAAGGTGGCGGCCTGGTTCCGTGCCGGGGATCGGGGGCGGCGGCACGTTCCAACCGTTCCGGTTTCACGTTGGTGCGCATCATGCCGAAAGTGACGATAGCGTTCTTTCCGTCTATCTCCTCTATCGTGCCTACGGTGGTCTGCCCTTTGATGCGTACGGTCTCACCGGGTTGCAGGGGACGGTTGCGTACCTCCGATTCCTGCGCGGCTTGCAGCAAGGCATCGGGCTGCGCTTTCCGCATGGCGGCTTCGGATGCTTTTTTCTCTTTCCGTTTGGCCTGTCTTTTTTCCGTTCCTGCAGTTGTTGCATTTTACGGGCTATCTTGTCCGCTTCGTGTTGCTTTTCGATGTCGTCCAAGGTCTTTTTGAATTCATCCAATTCCTGGCGTACGTTGCGGGTCTTTTTCTTTTTCAGCCTGAGCCTCCCTGATGGTTTTAATGGTGTTCTCTATCTTGGCATTCGATTCCCGGAGCAGTTGTTCGGCATCTTCTTTGGCTTTGCGCAAGATTTCTTTCCGGCTGCGTTGCAACTCTGCGATTTCCGTTTCGTAACGGGCTATGGTCTTCTCCATTTCCTTTTTCCCGGAGGTGGATGTTCTGCCGTTTGTTTTCCCAATACCGCTTGTCTCTTACGATGTCTTGCAGGTACTTGTCCGCGTTGATGTACTCTTTGCCCACCAATTCGGAAGCATCGGCTATTACTTCCTCCGGAATACCTATCTTGCGGGCGATTTCCACGGCGAAAAGAACTGCCCGGATTGCCGATTTGCGGTTGGAACAGGGCCTGCATGTGTTGGCGGTCGTAGAGCATGGCTCCGTTCACTACGCCCTCATGGTCCTCGGCAAAGTGTTTCAGGTTTTGGTAATGTGTCGTGATGATGCCGAAGGTCTTTTTTTGGTTGAACCGTTTCAGGACGGCTTCGGCTATGGCGCCGCCGATTTGCGGTTCCGTGCCGCCTCCGAATTCGTCGATGAGCAGAAGACTGGTGCCACAGCAAGCTTTCATCATGTTTTTCATGTTGAGCAAATGGCTGGAATAGGTGCTCAAGTCGTCCTCTATGCTCTGTTCGTCCCCGATGTCGATGAAGATGCTACCGAAAATGCCGGTGCGTGAGTTTTCCCCGATAGGAACGGGAAGTCCGCATTGCAACATGTATTGGATGAGGCCTACGGTCTTCAGGCATACGGATTTTCCGCCCGCGTTGGGGCCGGAGATGATGAGAATACGCTGATGCCCGTTCAGTTCGATGTCGAGCGGCACGATTTTTTCCCGTGACGGGTCAGGGACAGGTATAGTAAGGGATGACGGGCCAGCGTCCAGTCTATCAGCGGTGCCCCTTTGATGTCCGGTGTCGTGGCATTGAACTGGCGGGCCAGTCCGGCTTTGGCATGGATGAAGTCTATTTCGGCCAGAAACTCGTAGGATTGCAGGATTTCCTGATAATGAGGCCGGACCTCAGCCGTGAATTCCTGTAATATGCGTATGATTTCCCGTCGTTCTTCCCCCTCCAGTTCACGGATGCGGTTGTTGGCTTCCACCACTTCGGCCGGTTCGATGAAGACCGTACGCCCCGTGGCGGATTCGTCGTGGACGATTCCTTTTATTTTCCGTTTTAAAGCCGGTGCCACAGGAATGACCAAGCGTCCGTCGCGCATGGTGGGAGTGACATCCTTGTCCACTACGCCGTCTTGTTGCGCGTTCCGCAAGATGGCGTGCAGTGTGCGCGAGATTCCGCTTTCGGCAGCGACAAGTTCGCGGCGGATACGTAATAGTTCGGCGGATGCCGAGTCTTTGATTTTGCCGTATTTGTCGAGTATGCTCTCAATGCGGCGCACCAGTTGAGGGTAGACGGAGACCTTTTGCGTCAGACGGCGTAAGGCCGGATAGGGGACGGAGGCATCATCGCCGGGGCGGTTTTCCTCCGTGCCGTTATCTTCTTCGGTATCCTTGTTGAGAAACCGTACGATGTTGATAATCGTGCAAAGCGAGCGTTTCAGATCGAACAGTTCCGTTTCATCCAGATAAGTACCTTCTATTCTGATGCGTTTGATGGCCGGGCGTACATCATAGAAGTCCTGCTCCGGAAAGTCCTCTTCTCCTTCCTGAATGCGCAGGAATTCCCGTGTCTGCTCTTGCAATTCGCGCAATAGATGCAAATCCGTCAGAATTTCATCTGTCCGACGCGCTCTATGCCAAGCGTACTCAGGCAATGTCCCGTCAATAAAGTACGTATCTCGTCAAATCCTATTTTCTGTTCAAAATTCTGTGGATAAATCATATTTCATTTGGATTAGCGGGTGCAAAGTTAAGAAAAAAGCGGCATAAAAGTTTCTTTGTCCGGGGCTTTCTGTCTTTCTCCGTTGCAAGTGTCAGTGGAGAGTATTATAAGTCTGTTATAGGATAGTTTTAATGTTATTCAGAACACTCTTTGTGAATAATCAGGTCAGTTTATAAGAATGAAGATATTTATTTTGCAATCGGAAAATAACAGTAGAAAATGGAAAGTGACGTATTGTTAGTTAGTGATGATTTTATGATAGTACGTGAGAAGGATGCTCTCATGTATGGCTTGGAGGCTGGGAGGAATCTGTCTCGGATGACATCAGATACGATAAAAGTAGAATGGGTGATTGTTTCTATTGTCGTTTCGGGAGAAGCCGAATGTACCATCAATGGAAAGAATTATAACGTCAAGGCACATGATATAATCATGTCCTTGCCCAATTATGTATTGGAACGGCAGAAAAAGACGGATGATTTGTCTGTAAACAGTCTTTGTATCTCTCGTTCTTTATTTCAAAAAGCCATTTCATTTTCTTCATATAATTGGGATGTGGTTTCATTTCTGATAGCTCATCCGATACTGTCGCTCACGGATATGGAATATACTTGTTTATCATTGTATTATTCTTTGATATCTGTCAAGATTGGGGATAAGAACAAGTTGGGATATAGGGAATCCATGCAGTGTCTGTTGAAATCGTTTATGTGTGAATTGTATGGCGTGATAGGACGTTATATTTCGGTCGGTGCGGTCAATTACTCTCAAGGACATAATCTGTTCAAAGGATTTTTGGATTTGCTTACATCGGTCTATCCTAAACCTCGTTCCGTATCTTTTTATGCGGAGACATTGAATGTAACGTCTAAGTATTTGTCTTCTGTCTGTAAAGCGACTTGTGGCGAGACGGCTTCGATGCTGATTCATAAAGCGGTGACGAAAGACATCGCGGATTTGTTGTCTTATTCAAACAAAAGCATTAAGGAAATTATGGTGGAGTTGGATTTTCCTTCTCTTTCTTTCTTCGGTAAATATGTGAAAAAGCATTTTGGTGTCGGGCCTAAAGAATATCGCTCCAAACGTTTATCCTAATACGACGTCCAGAATCATCATTAATACGAAGCCCAGTGCAAAGCCTACCGTTCCTACGTTGGAATGTTTTCCTTGAGAAGCCTCCGGAATCAACTCCTCTACGACCACATAAATCATAGCGCCAGCGGCAAACGACAGTAAATATGGCAATATGGGGGTGATGTAGGCTGCCAACAGAATCGTCAGGATAGCTCCGATAGGTTCTACGACACCGCTCAATGTACCGATGCCGAAAGCGCGCAATCTGCTGTTTCCCTCACTACGCAGAGGCATGGAGACAATGGCGCCTTCCGGGAAATTCTGTATGGCGATTCCCAAAGATAAAGCCAATGCACCGGCCATGGGAAGATAAGTGCTGTGTTCCATGGCGGCGGCTAATGCTACTCCTACAGCCATTCCCTCCGGAATATTGTGCAAGGTGACGGCCAATACCAACATGCTTGTCCGTGACAATTTGCTGTGCGGTCCTTCGGGTGAAGGGCTGCCTAAATGGAGGTGCGGAGTGATCCGGTCCATCAGCAAGAGAAATGCAATACCCGCTATGAAGCCGCTTACGGCCGGGATAACCCGGGTAGCATTTTCCGTACCGCTCATTTCTATAGAAGGTATCAGCAGCGACCATACGGAAGCCGCTACCATGACACCGGAAGCGAATCCCAATAAGGTTTTCTGCACTAAGTCCGGCATTTGTTTTTCATCAGAAAAACGCAGGCGGCACCTAAAGTAGTACCGGCAAAAGGTAATAATAATCCTATGATTAGTCCGTCCATAATTTTATATTTGTCGTTTGTGGGTATTATTCCAACGTGATTTCACCGGCCAGGTTGGTATTCATGAGACGCCTGACCTCTTCGGGGGGCAGGTCATGGCCCAAAAGAAACATCAATTTGGTCAATGCACACTCCGGAGTGCTGTCATATCCGCTGATCACTCCGGCTTCCAGTAACTGACGGCCTGTTTCATAACGTTCCATTTCTACACTTCCCGACTGGCATTGGGTGATGTTGATAATAATGATGTTGCGTTCTGCAGCTTCTTTGATGAGTTTGATAAACCAGGGTTTCTGTGGGGCGTTGCCCGAACCGAAGGTTTTCATAACTACGGCTTTCAATCCTTTAATGTTGAAGACAGAAGTAATGATGCTTTCCTGTATCCCCGGAAAAAGCGTGAGAACCACTACATTGGTATCGAACAGGTAGTGTGCCTTCAGGGGGCGTGACGCGTCAGGCCGGCGTATGCGTTCCGGTTTGATTTTAATGTCGATGGCACTATGCCCCAGACACGGATAATTATACGACTTGAAAGCATTGAATTTCTCTGCATTGATTTTCGTGGTACGGTTGCCCCTCATCAAGTCTCTTTCGAAGTAGATACAGACTTCCGGCACCATGGCCGTACCGTCCGGATGTTTGGCCGCAGCAATCTCTATGGCGGTAATCAGGTTTTCTTTGCCGTCTGTCCGCAACATACCCATCGGAAGTTGTGAACCGGTCAATACAACCGGTTTAGACAGGTTTTCCAACATAAAACTCAATGCAGAAGCCGTATAAGCCCTGGTGTCAGTTCCATGTAGAATGACAAAACCATCGTATTGTTCGTAATTCCGTTCTACAATTCGTGCCAATCTTGCCCAATGGTAAGGTTCCATATCGGAAGAATCAATGGGGGATCGAAAGAATAGGTGTTGATATGATAATTAAAACGTTTCAACTCCGGAACGAAGTTCAGCAAGTGGTCGAAGTTGAAGCTTTCCAATGCTCCTGTTTCCGGGTTTTCTATCATTCCGATAGTTCCACCTGTATAAATCAGCAATACGGAGGGGGCAAAGTCTGTCATATATCCATGGTTTTGCGGTTCATTTGCAAATATAACGATAAATTCTGGATTTTGAGGTGGAGTGAATTGCTTTTGTTCGTGTTTTCTAAAAATTCTTAAACTTGGAAAGTTTTCCGTTGGAAATTTGTTTCGCTGTAAATTAAAAGCGTTCTTTGCAAAAGTTTCTATTGGAAAATAATGATAATATAAATAAGAAGGAAGAATATGAAGTATGTAATTGTGGGAGGAGTGGCTGGTGGTGCGACTGCGGCAGCCCGGATTCGTAGAAATACGGAAAAAAGCGGAAATAATTTTGTTTGAAAAGGAGAATATATATCGTACGCCAATTGCGGTTTACCTTATTATATAGGTGGAGTGATTCGTGATAGAGAGCGGCTTTTCGTGCAAACTCCGGAGGCTTTTGCACGTCGTTTCCGTGTGGATGTCCGTACAGCATCCGAGGTGACGGCAATAGATGTACGTCAAAAAGAAGTTACGGTAAGGACATCTGACGGTCGGGAATATGTGGAAACTTACGACAAACTCTTGCTTTCGCCCGAGCCTCCCGGTACGTCCTCCTTTGACAGGTATCGACAGTCGTGGAATCTTTACGTTGCGTAATGTACAAGACACCGACCGTATAAAAGACTACGTACGACAACATCAGGTCAGACGTGCACTTATCGTAGGTGGCGGTTTCATCGGTTTGGAGATGGCTGAAAATTTGCAACATACAGGGGCAGAAGTGGCTGTGGTGGAAATGGCAGCTCAGGTCATGGGGCCTATAGATTTTTCTATGGCGGCTTTAGTGCATGAACATCTGTTGCAAAAAGGGGTGAAGCTTTATTTGGAACAGGCGGTGGAATCTTTTGAGGAAACCGCTTCCGTAGTGACGGTAAAGTTCAAGTCCGGTATCACGATAGAGACGGATTTGGTGATTCTTTCCATTGGGGTACGTGCTGAGACATCGTTAGCCTCTGCTGCAGGATTGGAATTGGGAGAGATGAAAGGTATCCGGGTGAATGAGTATTTGCAGACATCGGATGAATCGGTGTATGCGGTCGGTGATGCGATAGAATTTCCCTCACCCGCTGACAGGTAAGCCTTGGCTGAATTTCTTGGCAGGTCCTGCCAACCGTCAGGCACGTATTGTGGCCGACAATATGGTGTTCTGGCTATAAAGTAAAATACGAAGGGGCAGTCGGAACAGCCATTGCCAAGGTGTTCGACCAGACCGTGGCTTCAACAGGTCTCCCGGCCAAACGTTTAATACAGTTTGGGATACCTTATCTTTCGGCTACGATACATTCAGGTTCTCATGCCGGATATTATCCCGGTGCCTTGCAGATGGCTATAAAGATTACGTTTTCTCCCGATGGAGGCAAACTTTACGGAGCACAAATCGTCGGTTATGACGGTGTGGATAAGCGGATAGATGAATACGCTATGGTCATTAAGCGCGGAGGTACAGTGTACGATTTGATGGAGTTGGAGCACGCTTACGCTCCACCTTTTTCATCAGCCAAGGATCCGGTGGCGGTATCAGGTTATGTGGCCGGGAACATATTGAACGGGAAAATGAATCCGCTTTATTGGAGGGATTTAAAAACGGCTGATTTGAACCGTGTGACATTGGTGGACGTGCGTACGCCTGACGAATATGCACTGGGAGGGATAGACGGTGCGGTGAATGTACCGTTGGATGAGTTGCGGGAACGTTTGGCGGAGTTACCTCTCGATAAACCTGTGTGGGTGTATTGTGGTGTGGGCTTACGTGGTTATCTGGCCTCTAATATCCTGAAAGAAAATGGATATGACGTGAGGAATCTGATAGGAGGGTTTAAGACCTATAAAGCGGCTGTGACTCCGGTTTGTATTCCTGCTGCGCCTGAAGACGTTTGCGTTCGGAAATCGAGTAACACGTGTTGTGTAAGTCAGGAGGAAAAGGCGCCGGTTGCCCGTATTGTCCGAATAGATGCTTGTGGTATTCAATGTCCCGGTCCTATTCTGAAATTGAAAACGAGTATGGAGCAATTGCAATCTGGTGAATGTTTGGAGATACGTGCTACGGATGCCGGTTTTCCCCGTGATGCCGAAGCCTGGTGCCGGATGACAGGAAACCGTTTTGTTTCTGCTCAAACCGAAAATGGTACATACATAGTCAGAGTTGAGAAAGCGACACCTTGTGCGATGGAGGTTTCACATCCGGTCTCGACGGCAAAAGGTAAGACTTTTTATTCTGTTCAGTGATGATTTGGATAAGGTTTTAGCCACTTTTGTTTTGGCTAACGGTGCTGCGGCTACCGGAGAGAAAGTGACCATTTTCTTCACTTTCTGGGGATTGAATGCCATTAAAAAGACAGAAAAGCCAAAAGTGAAGAAAGATTGGTTTGGAAAGATGTTCGGCGTGATGTTGCCATCCGATTCCATGAAACTGAAACTTTCAAAATGAATATGGGAGGCATGGGAGCACGGATGATGCGTCATATTATGAAACGTAAAGGCATTGATTCTTTAGAGTCATTACGCCGGCAGGCCATTGAAAACGGAGTGGAATTCATAGCCTGTCAAATGTCGATGGATGTGATGGGGTGAAAAAGGAAGAGTTGTTGGACCATGTGACGATCGGCGGAGTAGCTACGTATATGGGACGTGCCGAAGAGGCTAATGTAAACTTGTTTATTTAGCGCTGCCATGGAGAAAATCAAATGTATTTGTGTCATGAGGGACCTTTATCGTTCTCTTGCTTTGTTGGAAACCCGTCTGTCGGAAACATACGGTTTATCATTGAATGAAGCGATGGTCCTGTGTAGCATTGGGGAAGAAACCGTGATGGCAGGCGTGGTTGTGGAACGTACGGGACTGACGGCCTCACATGCTTCCAAAATGATACGTTCGGTAGAAGAAAAAGGCTTGTTGGTTCGGACTTTGGGGGAGAAAGACAAGCGCCAGATGTATTTTGCCCTGACTGATAAGGCCAAGGAGAAGTTGGAAGACATCCGAAAGCATGGAATAGAGATTCCCTGATTTGCTGCTTCCTTTCTTCCAGTAAGAGACGGAACATATCTGAAAATCCCCATGGTCCTAACCGACCATGGGGATTTTCAGATGTCCGAATTTTTTCAGAACAATAATTTTACAATGGCATATCCACCGAATACCAGCCAGACATAGAGGATGCCGGCCAGATAGAAAGGTTTGGCTCCGGCTTGTTTGAATTTGTCTATGCTGGTTTCTGCACCGAGCGCCGTCATGGCCATGGTAAGGCAAGAACGTGTCCACATTATTGATGAACCCTATACCTGTCTGCAAAGTTTCCTGAGGAATGAAAGTGGCGGATTGTAACAGGGAATTAAAACCGATGACGACCAAAAAAATAAAAAGCGAACCAAGGTATTGTGATTTTACTCTTTCCGGTTATGCCTTTTTTTTTTTGTTTTCCGGAGAGGCATACACTCATGATGAAAACGGGTGCCAACAGCATGACGCGTATCATTTTGGTGATGGTGGCGGCATCTGCCACATTGCCTCCCGCAGCATCGATGGCGTTACCCGCTCCGACTACATGAGCTACTTCGTGCAGGGTTGAACCTATATATACGGCTATGGCTTGGTCGCTCAAGCCGTCCAACCATCCGGCACGGTACATGATGGGATAGAGGAACATGGAAAGTGTTCCGAATATCACCACGGTGGATACGGCGACCGCAGTCTTGTGGGCTTCGCAGCGTACAACCGGTTCGGCTCCCAGTACGGCTGCAGCCCCACAGATGGCGCTACCGGTAGAAGTCATTAAAGCTGTCTGGCTGTCCACTTTGAGTAATTTTCCATTAATATTCCTAAGGCCAATGTACCGGCGACGATAATCAAATCAGCCGTAATGGCTGGTAATCCGATGGCCAGTACCTGTTGGAAAGTCAGTTTGAAGCCGTAGAGTACTACGCCTGTGCGCAAGATTTGTTTGGAACAAAACTTGATTCCTGGAACCCATGTCTCGGGCAGTTTGTTGCGTAAGCTATTGGCATATAGCATGCCTAAAATGATACCGACAATCAGCGGGCTGAAGGAAAGTTGTTTGACGAACTCGAATTCTGCAATGTAAAAGGCAGAAAACGAAAATAAAACGATAAGTAAAATTCCATGCAGGACTTCTCCTTTGTTTTCCTTAAACATAAATCAGTGAAAATGTTAGTTATAAAATAATAAGGGTTATCCGTTTGCAAAGATACGATAAAAATATTGCAGTACGTAGATTTATATACATATTTTAGTATTGTCAGGGATTCGACAAAAACGCCGATGCTTGTATTTATGGCATCGGCGTTTTTTAGTTTAAAGGTGGGGCGGGTATTTATCCGAATTTGAACATAATGTCTTCTTCTTCATCCGACACCCAGAATGTAGAGTCCTTTTTTTGAATGAAAATGTTGTTTTCACGGGCCAGCCAACCAACGGCCAGTGCCGTGTCTTCTACACTGAGTTCTAACTTCCCTGCCAGGTCTTGTAGGGTGATTTCACGCGTTTCTTTCAGGATACGCCAGACTTTTCCGGCACTGGTCCCAATTTCTGTTTTGTACATAATTTATTGAATTAGTGTTGGTATAATGTACCCGCTGCTTGTCTTTACGGTTTGCATACCGCTGCTTCCTTGCCGTATGTATGAGCATCTTTTGTGAATAAAAAATCGGGTTTGGATAAATACCAAATAAAAATTAAAAGTTAAACAATAGAACCGGCAAAAGTCGGTTCGAAAACACTAAAGAGGTCATTGAAATGTTGTCAAAAACGAATGGTTAAGTTAATGAAGAAATGTGCTGAAAAAAGTGCTAACCTGCTGATAATAAAGGAGGAAAGTATTGCATAATTCGTTGATTTTTAGTAAATTAGAAGTCTCCCAACTCTTCTGATTATGACTAAAGAAACACTCCTTATGCAATACCAATCCGAGTGCCTATCGGCTCTCAAATCAGTCGTGAATATACACAAACCTTTTGAAAAAACGTTCATGGATGCAATGAAATTATTCATGGCCATCCCTGATCGTATAAACTTCCTCCAATTGGGTAGGTATGGACGTTTTTCGGAACAGACCTACCGTAACCTTTTTGAGCATGAAACTTTCGACTGGTTTGCGTTCAACGGCTCTATCATCAGCAAGCATCTCACAGGCAATAAAAGAAAAGCCATCGCCATCGACCCTTCCTATATTCCCAAATCAGGCAAGAAGACACCTTGGATAGGTTACTTCTGGTCCGGTTGTGCAGGAGAATACAAGCGTGGACTGGAAATCATGGGCATCGGTGTCATTGACATCGACAATCATGAATGCATGACTTTAGGTTCCATTCAGACACCGGATTGTAAGACCTTGGATAATATGGACAAGAACCTCGTTGACTGGTATAGCAGCTATCTTATCAGTAGAAAAGACAAGCTACAGAGCATATCCAGAACGGTGGTTGCAGACGCATTCTTTTCCAAGGAAACTTTCATAACGCCTATGTGTGAGAACAATTTCCATGTCATCAGCCGCTTTAGGAATGATGTAGTCCTGTACTATCCGACATTGGAAAAGAAAACAGGAAAACGGGGTCATCCCAAGTGGTTTGACGGTAGGATTGACTTTGCCAATCTGGATCTGACCCGGTGCAAGGAATACGAGGTGAAAAAGGGAAGGCTATACGGATTGAGGGTATATGCAAAAGCTCTCAAAAGGTATGTTTCCTTATCCGTCTGGTATCCGATGGACGGGAGGACAGACAAGTGGCAGCTTTATTTCTCTACAGACGATTCCATGGATGGACGTGAGGTGCTGGATTATTACAGAACCAGGTTCCAGTTGGAATTTTGCTTTAGAGATGGCAAGCAGCATGCAGGAATCACCAACTGCCAGTCAACCGACTTCAGGAAGTTGGATTTTCACTTCAATGCGTCGCTTGCAGCTATCAACTTGGCCAAAGCGGCATGTAAGAGGCTCGGAATAGCTTATTCCATATCCTCTTGCAAGTCATTCATACACAATGCTTATATGCTTGAACGATTTATTTGCGTGTTTGGGATTAGACCAGACCCGCAAGTTATTGACAAACTTTTCAAAGAACTCATTTTATTTACTGCCAGAGCCGCTTAGGCGTGGATTATATTTTGCCTATCAGTAATAAAGTGTTGAATGTACAGGATATTTTGTTCATGCGCGACCATCCTTGTATTACGCTGACAGATGCGCAGTGTCGGTATGTGGATAAGCTTCTGGAACTTTATATGCGTAGGATAAAAAGAAGGAGATGGGCAAGTGGGTAGTTCCAAATGCCGTTCCTTGAAAGTCGAGTTGATCAAAGCCGGCGGGCAAGCATTATTTTATGAATTGCTGATGATATACTATACCAACCGGCCGATGCATCCTGTACAATGGACACAGAAAGATATTATTTTTCAACGTTTCATTGTTGATTTGTTCAATCATTACCGGGCAGAGCGCGAAGTTCTTTCTATGCGGAAAGACAGAACCTCTCGGCACGTTACTTTTCTTCGGTTGTGAAAGAAAAGTCCGGGCGTAGTGTTTTGCAATGGATCATACAGATGGTGATTTCAGAAGCCAAACAGCTATTGGAGTGTTCGGAGTTGAGCATTAAGGAAATTGCAGTCAGGTTGAATTTTTGTACGCAATCGTTTTTCGGAAAGTATTTCAAGCAATATGTAGGTATGTCTCCGAAAGAATATCGTGAACGTTCTTTTTATCCTCGGAAAGAGGTCGTTTTTGACAATCAGTAAAAAGGGTAAGGATATCCGTAATCCGTATATCGGAGCGTTGGGGATTATGTTCTATTTTTGCAGGTGTAAAGAAATGAATCGACGAACGAAAAAAGTATTGGGTATGAAAACAAAATTCTTAGGAGTATTTCTCATGATGTGGGCGATGATAGGCTTGGAAGCCGGTGCACAGCATACGGCAAATGCGAAGAAAGTGTTGGTTGCGTATTTTTCATGGTCGGGGAATACGCGTAATTTGGCTCATCAGATTCAAGAACTGACGGGTGGAGACCTTTTCGAGATAGAGACTGTAAAAGCGTATCCGGAAAAATACCGGTCGTGTACGGAGTATGCTAAGAAGGAAAAAGGAGGCTGATGCGCGTCCGGCTTTGAAAAGCAAAGTCAAAGATATGGATGCCTATGACGTGGTTTATGTGGGTTTTCCGAACTGGTGGGGAACGGCACCAATGGCTATTTGGAGTTTTTGGAGGGGTATGACCTGACTGGAAAAACGGTGATACCTTTCTGTACGCATGGTGGCGGTGGGGAGCAGAAATGCTTTAGTGATTTAGCCCGGCATGCGGGTAAGGCTGATTTGAAGAAAGGCTTTATTTGCCATGGTGGGACGGTGGGGATGCTCGCCCGAAGGTGGAACGATGGTTGGAAGAAATCGGTATGAAATAGAAAGGGTTAAAAAGTGGTTATGAGATTGAAAAGAATCAGGCAAGTTGCGGCATGTATCTGTTTTGTCCTTGTAACACTGTTATTTCTTGACTTTACGGGAGTCGTGCAGGGATGGTTCGGATGGTTGGCCAAGATACAATTCATTCCGGCATTGTTGGCTTTGAACTTGGAGTGGTTGTAGCTTTGGTGCTGCTCACTTGCGTCTTCGGACGGGTGTATTGTTCCGTGATTTGCCCGCTCGGGGGTGTTTCAGGATGTGGTTTCCCGTATGGGAGGCAAGTACAAAAAAGAACTGTTTCCGCTATTCTCCGGCTCTGTCATGGTTGAGATACGGGGTGTTGGCTTTGTTTGTGGCCGTTTGTGGTGCCGGACTTTGGGCCGGGGTAACTGGACTTATGGGGTGGGCAGGCCTGTTGGAGCCGTATAGTGCTTACGGACGTATGGCTTCCAATCTGTTGGCTCCTTTCTATCGTTGGGGAAACAATTTGCTGGCCTATATGGCCGAGCGTATGGATAGTTATGCTTTTTATGAAGCGGAGGTCTGGATGAAAGGGCTTTCCGTATTAGGCGTGGCTTTGCTGACTTTCGTTGTGCTGTCCGTGTTGGCTTGGCGGAACGGGCGTACTTATTGTAATACGATTTGTCCGGTCGGCACGCTATTGGGTTTCCTGTCCCGTTATGCCTGGTTAAAACCGGTGGTAGACACTTCAAAGTGTGTGAATTGCAATTTGTGTGAACGTAATTGCAAGGCGTCGTGCATCCAAGGCGATCTTGATGGTGGCAAAAGACCCGAACGACCCGGATTCGCCTCAACTTCCGGTCGTAAACGAGGAAAAATGCATCGGCTGCGGAGCCTGTGAAAACCTGTGCCCGTCGCGTCCGTTCAGCGCCATATATGTGGAAGGACACGAACAACACCGGAATATTTGATCAAGAAATAAAAGAATCATCATATATGAAAAAAGACAATCATCAAGCGATAAACCGTCGCGATTTCCTGAAGATTGTAGGAATCAGCACGGCAACTACCGCCCCGTTGCTCTCCGGGTGCAGTTCGGACAGCGGGATGGCCTCAGGTTCGGGAAGCTCCACCCCTATTCCCACGGACCGGATGACATACCGCACGACGCCGTCCACAAAAGACAAAGTTTCCATCCTCGGTTATGGATGCATGCGCCTGCCGACCATTGCCAAAAACAGCGCAAGAGACAGCGACGACGAAATCGACCAGGAGATGGTC
>VOFE01001820.1_pt1 | contig 16000 bp, 13 predicted proteins | sample 5384071 | NCBI WGS metagenome assembly VOFE01 (sample SAMN12384724, study PRJNA508395) | human gut metagenome | isolation source: healthy gut D | host: Homo sapiens
CAAGAGCACCGTCTGTGCCAGCCGCACCGGAATCTTCGCGCATGCCGCAAAATCCTTCGCAGTAAACTCCTCCGGAATCTCATAGGGGATGAACTGCATGTAGTCCTCTCTCCGGTCCACACGCACTTCCTCCACGAAGGTAAGCGGTATCCGGTCGAAGCGGTCGCTTCCCTTCTTTTTGTCCCGGCTCCAGCCGTTTAACAGACGGTATTCCTCCATGTCAATGAGATCCAGCCGTAGTCTCAGATTCGGATCTTTCAGAAACGGCCGGATCTTATACAATTCGATGAATGCCTGGTATGCATTTCCCTTCTTGGGCGATTTGCGCCCGGGAGAGATCTCCCCCGTCTCCTCATCCATCCAGTGAAGCCACTTCACATGCGGAATCGGATAGACGACCGCGTCTGGTCACTGCTCCCCGGCAACAAAATTCTAATCGGCAGAAATCCGGTGGCAACCAAAGTTTCCGCCGCATATTCTGCCGGGCTCTGCCCCTGGCACGCTCAAAACGTTCTGTATCAATGCACATATCTCATCTCGATCACGTCTGCCGCTTCCCCGCTCAAAAATATCCGCAACAAAATTCTCAATCAAGATCTCCTCATATGCCACCCGGACGCCCTCTCCGATGACACGGATGTCGTTCGGCGTCTGATCCGGTGTGTACGGAATACCGACACCGCCGGAGAGATTGATAAAACGGATATCGCATCCCGTCTTATCGCGCAGTTCCACAACCAGCTCAAACAGCTCTCTCGCAAGCTTTGGATAATATTCGTTTGTCACGGTATTGCTGGCAAGAAATGCGTGTACACCAAAATGCTTGGCGCCTTTTTCCTTTAAGATCTTGAATCCCTCAATGATCTGCTCATGGGTAAAACCGTACTTTGCATCACCCGGATTGTCCATGATGCCGTTGCTCATCTTAAAGACACCGCCCGGATTGTACCGGCAGCTGATCGTCTCCGGAATCCTGCCGATCGTTTTCTCCAGAAAATCAATGTGCGTAAAATCGTCGAGATTGATGATCGCACCGAGCTCATTGGCAAATGCAAATTCCTCCGCCGGCGTATCATTGGAGGAAAACATGATGTGTTTTCCATCGAAGCCCTGGGAATCCGCAAGCATCAGCTCTGTCAGCGACGCACAGTCGCATCCACAGTCATATTCTTTTAAAATGTCAAGAATAAACGGGTTCGGGGTTGCCTTTACCGCAAAATACTCCCGGAATCCCGGATTCCACGCAAACGCTTCCTTCACTGCCTTCGCATTTTCGCGGATTCCTTTTTCATCGTAGAGATGAAACGGCGTTGGGTATTTTTTTACGATTTCTTCTAACTGTTCTTTGGTTACAAATGGTTTCTTCTTCATACGGTTCTTCCTCTCTTCCTAGAATACAACTTGTATCAAAAACATATAAAGTGCCGTTCCGACACCAATGCTGAGCAGATTGTTGCGCTTCCATACATGAAGCACGATGACCGCCGCCACGGCAATGAATTCCGGCAGGCCGAAAGGCGCCGCAAGCACCGACACGTTTTTCAGGCAGTAGATCACCAGCATTCCGATGACCGCCGGGGGTAGCACTCTCCCCAGATACCGGATGATCGGCGGAATCTCTTTTCCTTTCGGGAAAAACAGAAACGGAATCAGCCTGGTAAAAAATATCGTTCCCGCCACGGTAAATATGATCGCAAGCGATCTTCCAACACTTACTGGCACTCCGGCTCCTCCTTCCTTTCCGTCCTCCGGAATCATTTTATCGAATATTTTTTTGCAGGAAAGCAGGATGACCATGACGCATATCATGGTCGGAAGGATAAAATTGTCCGCTCCGAACACCAGCCTGCACACCAGTCCACATACCAGCCCGATCACCACGCTCGGACGGTTCTGCTTCTCCATCCACTGTTCCACCATGATTACCACAAACAATGCCGTCATTGCAAAGTCAATGCCCTCCGTGGAGAACGGGAGCACATTTCCAAGCAGGGCGCCGATGCCGGAGCCGATGATCCAGTAACTCTGGTCGAGCACGGCAATCGCAAACAAGAACTGCTCCTCCTTCACATCTTTCGGCACTTTTGTGACGAAGAAAAGCGAGTAGGTCTCATCCGTCAGGGAAAAGATCATGTAAAGCCGCTTTTTCCCCATCTTAGAAAATCGTTCCAGCAGTGACAGTCCATAAAAAATATGGCGGATATTCACCATAAATTCCATGAAAATCACATTGAGGAGGCTGACGCCCGGCGCGAAAAAGTTGACTGCAAGATACTGTCCGCTGCCCGCATAGATCACCAGACTCATGAGCATCGCCCACAAGAAGTTGTAACCTTTTTCCTGTATCATCACTCCGAACGCCATCCCGATAAACAGATAGCCGGTGAGCACCGGTACCGTGTAGGGAAACGCTGCCCGAAATGCACGTAAATATGTTCCTTTCCGCTCGACTTGTTTGGTTTTCATTTTTTTCTTTCCTAATCCCGTAAATTATGCTATACTTTTTCTAGTTATACATTCAGTGAAGTTGTTTTCAAGGGAGTTAACAATGAGTATTACGATCTTAAATTATCACGATCAGGCATTTGTGGATCAGATCAACGCCGAGGCTGCTGCCCGCGCCGAAGCGGAGAGAGCTGCCGCCGAAGCTGCCAAAGCACAGGCTGCGGGATCTGACTTTTCTTCTGTTTTAACGAATGCCACCGACGCCTACTCCGGCAGCACGACCTGCTCCGAAGACCTTTCCGCCATCTTTGATGAAGCGGCGAACACCTACGGCGTCTCCTCCACTCTTTTAAAATCAATCGCAAGAGCAGAGTCCAATTTTAATACAAGCGCTGTCAGCAGCGCCGGTGCCGTCGGTATCATGCAGCTGATGCCTGCCACCGCAGCATCTCTCGGTGTCACAGATTCCTACGACGCCTACCAGAATATCATGGGCGGTGCGAATCTGATCTCCCAGCTGCTTGCCAGGTACAACGGCGATACCTCTCTTGCGCTTGCGGCATACAACGCCGGCAGTGCAAATGTCGATAAATACGGCGGTATTCCACCGTTTAGCGAGACACAGAATTATGTCCAGAAGGTTCTCTCCTATATGGGAAGCGATACGAACACCGTCGCATCCGCATCCACTTCAGAGACTTCCGAAGATATTGCAACGACGGTAAGCAATTTTATCGCCGCAAACAACATCAGCCAGGACACGGTAGAGAAGCTGCTTACGCTTCTTGAGGTGTTAAACGCTTAACAATTACATTTCATGCAACCGTAACACATGAGAATCCTGCCTGCAGGATTCTTTTTTCTGTAACTGGAAACTTCCGTTCCTATTACAGAATATCATCCCTCTGCCTGCGTCCCTGTAATCGTCTCGATCTGCTCTTCCAGATAGCCGTTGAACTCCGTCATAAAACGGCTCACCGTCCTCACATCCTCGACGGAATAGCGCGCCAGAAATTCCATATCGCGCTTCTCCCATCGCTGATGCCGCTTCGCATGCTCATCAAACAAAAGCCTGCCCTGATCCGTGAGCTTGAAATATACTTCCTTTTTATTCGTCTCCAGCGTATATTTTTCAATCAGCCCTTTGGCAAGAAGCTTCTTGGTCATCTTGCTGATCGCGCCGCGCGTCATCCCCATGTGCTCCGCCACCTTCGTGACGTTCGGCAGTTCCAGTCTTCCGATATAGTCGATACAGTGTGTTTCCGAATAACCGTATTCATCCAGACACTGGTTTTCCGTCAGTTTGGAAAGCATATCCTGCCGCTCCAGCATGAGCGCGATTTCTTTTAACAGCTCTTCCCGATCTTTCATGCAGACTCTTCCTTTTTCTAACATGGTATTTTGTTCCCAGTTCCTACTGTATCTCATTATTGTTTCCGTGTCAACAATATATTTCTTTTACCTGCCGCTGATGATGCCGTAGCACTCCGGGCGTCTGTCGCGGAACAGCCCCCATTCCAGCCGTCTGGCATCCAGTTCGTCCAGGTCATATTCCTGCACCAGTATCTCTTCCTCGTCGCGCCCTGCGCCCGTTAGAATTTCTCCGGTCTCATCGGTCAGGAAAGACGATCCGTAAAAAACAAGCGCCGAACGCTGACCACCGTTTTCCTCACAGGGTTCTACCGTCTCCTCCCCGATCCGGTTTGCTGCAATAACCGGCATCAGATTGGCTGCCGCATGTCCCTGCATGCAGCGTCTCCAGTGCGGCATACTGTCGCACTCTAAGATCGGCTCCGATCCGATCGCCGTCGGATAGAAAAGCAGCTCCGCCCCCGCAAGTGCCATGCAGCGCGCGCTCTCCGGGAACCACTGATCCCAGCAGATTCCCACGCCGATTCTGCCGTAGCGCGTAGAAAATACCTGAAATCCGGTATCCCCCGGCGTAAAATAGAACTTTTCCTGATAGTAGTGATCATCCGGGATATGCGTCTTGCGATAAACGCCGAGCACCGTTCCGTCCGCGTCGATACAGGCGATGGAATTGTACAGGTTATTCACATCCCGCTCATAAAAGCTGATCGGGAGCACCACGCCAAGCTCCGCGGCAAGCCGCATGCCCATGCGCACCGCATCGTTCTCCATCACAGGCTTTGCATAATGATAGAAGTCATACCGGCGCTGCTGGCAAAAATATTCCCGCTCAAAAAGTTCCGGCAGAAGGATCACGTTTGCTCCCTCTGCCGCCGCCTTTCGCACCATGGCTTCCGCCTTTTTTAAATTCTCCTCCACAGATGCCGCACAGCGCATCTGAATTGCCGCCACTTTCACTCTGTTCATGCTTTTTTCCTCATTTTGTCTCTGTCCTCTTTGTCACTGCTGCGTTTTTGTTGCTGCATTTTTGCAGCTGCCCCACTTTTACCGCAGTTCCTCTTTTAACACGCTCACTTTTTTGCCGCCGGGATCTGCTGTGTAATACAGTGGATATTCCCGCCGCCGACTAAAATTGCACGCGCCTGCACCGAAATAATCTTCCGGCCCGGATTCCACTGCGCAAGCAGTGCGGCAGCGCGCCTGTCACTCTCCTCATTCTCCCCGCCGAACGCCGGAAGGATGACTGCCTCGTTGGAAAAATAAAAGTTCACGTAGGATGCCGCAAGACGCTCTCCCGCCTCCCGCTCATCCTCCCCTTCGGCAAACGAATAACCTGCCAGTTCCTCCTCTGTAATGCAGACCGGATGATCGGGAATCGGAAGCTTGTGAATGACAAGCTTTCTTCCGCGCGCATCCGTCTCGCCCTCCAGGTACGCAAGCGTCTGCTGTGATAGCGGATACTGGGGATCTGTTTCATCGTCCGTCCAGGCAAGCACCACCTCGCCCGGGCGCAGGAACGCGCAGACGTTATCCACATGCTCGTTCGTCTCATCCTGATAGATTCCACGCGGCAGCCACAGCACTTTTTCTATGCCAAGATAAGTTCCAAGCTTCTCCTCGATCTCCTCGCGCGTAAGCCCCGGATTGCGCCCCGCGCTCAAAAGGCACGCCTCCGTCACCAGAAGCGTCCCCTCACCGTCGCTGTGAATCGATCCGCCCTCCAGTACAAACGGCGAGGCATCGTAACACGCATAGCCATACTTTGCGGCAAACGCCTTTGCAAACGCATCGTCCAACGCCCAGGATGCATACAGTCCGTCCACCGATCCGCCCCAGGCGTTAAATGACCAATTCACTGCCCGCATCCTGCCGGCGCCGTCTTTCACAAAGGTCGGCGCCACATCTCTTGCCCAGGCATCGTCTGTCTCCAGTTCAAAGACCGTCACCCGCTTTTTCCACGGCGCGTCCCCACCGGTCAGCATCTCTCGCGCGGAGTCAATGGCATCCCGCCCGGCTGCCACATATACGTTTTCACTCTGCGCAATCGCTGCAATCACATCCCGGAATGCAATCCGCGCATCGCGTGCGCCGTAAATCCAGGAACCCGGGCGCGACGGCCAGATCAGAATGCAGCCGTCATGCGGTTCGTACTCCCCCGGCATAAAAAATCCGTCCGCCTGCGGCGTTGTCATTCTCTCTTTTGGATCTTCTGCACACTTTTGCATCTTTTTCTCCATTTCCTCTACCCTCATCCAAGTCATCTTCCCTTGTCCCGGATGTCTTTCAAAACCGGTTATGACAACCGCCCTTTGAAATCTTCATAGCCGAACTGCTTTAACATCTCAACCTCCCCGTCTTCCCGGAGCATTGCGATCGACGGAAGCGGAATTCCATTAAAGGTATTATTCTTCACCATCGAGTAGATTGCCATGTCCTCAAACACCAGACGGTCGCCGATCTGAATCTCGTGTGTGAAACTGTAGTCCCCGATGACGTCCCCCGCCAGACAGGTGAGCGAGGACAGCCGGTAGGTGTATTTCTGCTCCCCCGCCGCAAATCCGTCCCGAAGCGGTGGACGATACGGCATCTCAAGAACGTCCGGCATATGACACGCCGCAGACGCATCCAGAATCAGAATATCCATCCCGTTGTGTACAATATCGCACACTTCCGTTACCAGATATCCCGCATTTAAGGCAACCGCCTCGCCGGGCTCCAGATACACGGCAAGTCCGTAGGTCTCCCTGATATAGCCGATAAGCTTCTTTAAACGCTCTATCTGGTAACCCGGTCTGGTAATATGATGTCCTCCGCCCAGATTCAGCCACCGGACCTGTTTTAAATAAGAAGCAAACTGCTCCTCAAACGCATAAAACGTGCATTCCAGATCATCCGCGTCCTGCTCGCAGAGCGTGTGAAAATGGAGTCCCTCCACGTCCTCCGGCAGTTCATAGCTTCCATCCTCCTGCCGTCTCATGCCAAGTCCGGCAAGTCCTTTCTCAAACGCCTCTCTTGTCATGCCGAGTCTGGAACCGGGCGCGCAGGGATCATAGATCGCATGTCCCTCCTGCGTGGAATACTCCGGATTGATCCGAAGTCCGATGCTGACACGGTGCTCCGTACCACTGGCGGCATTCTGCGCCGCCACCTTCTTCCTGTGTCTGACATACTGCGCAAAGGAATTAAAAATCACATGGTCGCAGAGCGTGACCAGTTCCTCCATATCGCTGTCCTTGTACGCCGGAGCAAACACATGGTTCTCACGCCCCATCTCCTCTGCGCCGAGACGCGCCTCGTAGAGTCCGCTCGCTGTGGTACCGCTGATGTATTGTCCGATCAACGGATAGAGCGCATATGTGGAAAACGCTTTCTGCGCCAGCAGGACATGGCATCCCGTATCCTGCTCCAGATTATGCAATATTATTAAGTTCTCTTTTAATTTTTTCTGATCCACCACATAGCATGGTGTCGGAAGTTCACTCCACTTCATTGCTCTCGTCTCTCCCTGTCCGGCTCTTTTTACGAACGGCTACGCCACCGTCTCCGGGTTCTCATCGACAACCCACGGCAGTCCGTACTGATTGAGCATATCCATAAACGGATCCGGATCAAACTCCTCGATATTGAAGACGCCGTCCTTATCCCACACCTTATCTACAACAAGTGCTGCACCGATCATTGCCGGAACTCCTGTCGTGTAGGAGATCGCCTGTGAGCCAACCTCCCTGTAGCACTCCTGGTGATCGCAGACGTTGTAGATATAGATCGTCTTTTCCTTGCCATCCTTCTTGCCGGTAAAAATACAACCGATGTTCGTCTTGCCAACGGTTCTAGGACCCAGTGACGCCGGGTCCGGAAGCAATGCCTTTAAGAACTGGATCGGCACGATCTCTCTTCCCTCATACTGGATCGGGGAAGTGGAGAGCATTCCGACATCCTCCAGACACTGCATATGAGTCAGATAGCTCTGACCGAAGGTCATGAAGAAACGGATGCGCTTGACTCCCGGCACATTCTTTGCCAGAGACTCGATCTCCTCATGATGAAGCAGATACATGTCTTTCTCGCCAACCTGTGGGAAATTATATTCTCTTTTAATTTCCATCGGTTTTGTCTCTACCCAGTGTCCGTCCTCCCAGTAGGAGCCGTTTGCGGATACCTCGCGGAGGTTGATCTCCGGGTTGAAATTGGTGGCGAACGGATAACCGTGGTCTCCACCGTTGCAGTCTAAGATATCGATGTACTCGATCTCATCGAAATAATGCTTCAGCGCATAGGCGGTAAACACGCTCGTCACGCCCGGGTCAAAGCCGCTGCCAAGAAGCGCCGTGATGCCGGCATCTGTAAAGCGTTTCTGATATGCCCACTGCCAGGAATAATCGAAGTACGCGGTAAAGCCCGCCTCCTTGCAGCGCTTCTCATAAATTGCACGCCACGCCGGGTCGTCGGTATCTTCCGGTTCGTAGTTCGCGGTATCGATGTAGTCCACCTTGCATGCCAGGCAGGCATCCATAATCGTCAGATCCTGGTAAGGCAGCGCCACATTTAACACGGCATCCGGCTTGTAGTCACGGATCAGTGCGATCAGTTCGTCCACATTATCCGCATCCACCTTCGCTGTCGTGATCACTGTATCCGTCGTTCCCTGCAGCTTTTCTTTTAACGCGTCACATTTTTCTTTTGTGCGGCTTGCAATGCAGATCTCCGAAAAAGTCTTGCTGTTCTGGCAGCATTTGTGAATTGCCACCCCTGCTACTCCGCCACATCCGATAATCAATAATCTTCCCATCTACTTATCCTCTCATTCTGCCGTCCTGCGGCTGTATTTTCTATTTTTATATTATTTATATCATTCTGCCAACGGATGACAGAACGCTCCGCTGACTGTCCCGTCAGAGTCCGTTCTGTCCCGCATCTGCCATCTACCTTCTGCCTTCCTCTTCCTCAAGCATATCCTCGACATATTTTGGCAGCATAAACGCTCCCTTATGAAGATTGGTCGTATAATACCAGGTCTTGATCCCGCGCGCTTTCCAGCGCTCCACATTCAGATCCGTCAGCGGGTGATATTTTTTTGACGCAAATCCGAACAGCCAGTACCCGGAGGAACAGGTCGGAATGTGTGCCTGATACACACGGCTGATCGGGAAACTGTGACTCGCCTTGCGGTGCATCACGCGGCAGGACTCCTCATCCTCGTCATAAAAAGGACTGCCGTGCTGGTAGACCATAATGCCGTCTTCTTTTAATGCGCGGTAACAGTTCCCATAAAATTCCTTGGTGAACAATCCCGCCGTATGCCCGAGCGGATCGATCGCATCATTGATGATCAGATCGTAGGCATCATGCTTTGTGCGCAGAAAGCGCAGTCCATCCTCGTAATAGATATTGACGCGCGGATCTTCCAGTCCGCAGGCGTTGTCCGGGAAAAACTTCCTGCACACATCCACGAATGTCCGGTCGGATTCCACGACGTCGATCTGCTCGATCTCCTCATAATAGGAAAGTTCTCTCGCCACACCGCCGTCTCCGCCACCGATGACCAGCACTTTTTTCACATGCGGATGCACCGCCATCGGCACATGCACAATCATCTCATCGTAGATGAACTCATCCTTTTCCGAGAAGACGATGCTGCCGTCGGAGCTTAAAAATCTGCCGAATTCCCTGGATTCAAACACGTCGATCCTCTGAAAATCCGTCTGCTCCCCGAACAGCTGCTTCTCCACTTTGACCGACACCTTCACATGATCGGTCTGATTATCCGAAAACCATAACTCCACGCTCTCTTCCACCTTCCCCAGACCGTATTCCACGGTCTGCTGCTTCCCTTCTGCCGGTTCTTCCTGACCGTATGCTCTTCCTTAAGAGCTATTCTTCCGGCGGTCTTATTTCCACACCTGCCGGTCATCCACCAGGACATTTAAGTGCTCCACCGCCGGATCTTCCGTTCCCTGCATGGAGCAGCCCTTCTCCTTGGCATAGATGATATATTCGATGATCTCCGGCGTAATCATCTCACCCGGCGCGAGAATCGGAATTCCCGGCGGATAGCACATCACAAACTCTCCGCAGATCTTTCCTGCCGTCTCCCGGATCGGCATGCATTTTTTCTCTGCGTAAAAAGCCGCCTGCGGTGAAACAAGAACAGTCGGATTTATATATTCTGTATTTAACATCTGTGCAGGATCCTTGGAATACAAGCGTTTGACGTCTGCCAACGCTCCCACCAGCCGCTCGATATCCTGGATGCGGTCGCCGATTGAAATGTAGGCTAAGATGTTGGCAATGTCCCCCAGCTCAATCTGGATATCGTACTCATCCCGCAGCAGATCATAGACCTCGATTCCTGCCAGACCGATTCCCCGCGTATAGACTGAGAGCTTCGTCACATCAAAGTCATAGACGCTTCCGCCGTTTACCATATCCTTGCCGTAAGCATAATATCCGCCGATGTCGTTGATCTCCGCCCTGGCGTATTCCGCCATCTCCGCCACTTTGCGGAACGATTCCCTTCCGCGCAGCGCCAGATTTCTCCGCGAAATGTCGAGACTTGACATCAGAAGATAAGACGCGCTTGTCGTCTGTGTGAGGTTGATAATCTGGCTGACATACTCCCAGTTGACATTTTTGCCGGTTAAAAGCAGGGAACTCTGTGTTAAGCTTCCTCCGGATTTGTGCATGGAGACGGACGCCATATCCGCACCGGCATCCATCGCGCAGACCGGAAGATCCTCCCGAAATACAGATGGGTGCCGTGCGCTTCATCCACAAGCACAAGCATCTCGTGTTCATGTGCCAGCTTCACGATGGAGCGCAGATCGGAACAGATTCCGTAATAAGTCGGATTGTTCACAAGAACCGCCACCGCGCCCGGATTCTCCAGAATCGCCCGCTCCACCTCCGAGATCTCCATACCGAGTGAAATGCCAAGCTTTTTGTCCACCTCCGGATTCACATAGACCGGAATAGCGCCGCAGAGTACCAGCGCATTGATCACACTCTTATGTACATTGCGCGGCAGGATGATCTTATCCCCGGCACGACAGACCGACAACACCATGCTCTGCACGGAGGACGTTGTTCCTCCCACCATAAAAAACGCGTGATCTGCCCGGAAAGCCTCCGCCGCCAGTTCCTCCGCCTCTTTGATGACCGACACCGGATGGCACAGGTTGTCAAGCGGCTTCATGGAATTCACATCCAGACTCACACATTTCTCCCCCAGAAGTTCCACGAGCTCCGGGTTGCCACGCCCTCTCTTGTGCCCCGGCACATCGAAAGGAACGACTCTTCTCTTTTTTAATTGTTCCAGCGCTTCGTAGACCGGAGCGCGCTTCTGGGATCCTGCTTCCATGATTCTCCTCACATTCTGTTTTGATGCTCCCTGATGCGGTATGCAAAGCATTATGTACCTCACCGCGAGGTACGCATCCCCGCGGAACGTTTTTATGTAATAGGGACGAAGTTTCCTATTACACAAAAAAAGACAGATGCCTGTATGCTGCGCACACATCACCTGCCTTGTCACATTCTCATAGTCATACTTTATGTAATCTGTCCTACATGCTGCAAAAACTATTATCAGAGTCTACGTTGGCATCTTCGCCAGCAAATATTTGCTATTACTACTCTTATTGACCGTTTCACAAGTGATATCTCTATCGCATACGATTCAGGGTCCTGCAGTCCTTCGCCTGCAGTCGTCATCAACTTATAAAATTTGAGCTTCTAACTCAATCAATAACGTGGATCTCTCCACCATCGGCAGCTGCCCCGCCTGTCCGTATGGGCTTAACCAATCTCTTGGTGGGCAAATATTTGCATGAAAAAGCTTTCGCATTCATGTGATTTGAAGTATAACACACACACTTCTAAAAAGCAATGTATTTCTCCGGATTCTTATCTACTCCCTCCACTCCCGGAAAAGTGCAATCTCTCTGCGGTATCCCTCATCGTCATTCGGAGTCTCCAGAATAAACGGCTTGTCCGAAAGCAGCGGATGCGTCGCCACACGCCGCATCGCATCCAGCCCGATCTTTCCCTCGCCGATGCAGGCATGGCGGTCCTTGTGCGAACCGCGGTCGTTCATGCTGTCGTTAAAATGTACCGCGCACAGGCGGTTCAGACCGATCACATGGTCAAATTCCTCCAGGACACCATCCAGATCTCCCGCAATATCATATCCAGCATCCCAGACATGACAGGTATCCAGACAGATGCCAAGCTTATCGGACAGCTCTACACGGTCAATAATCGCGCGCAGTTCCTCAAAGCTTCTGCCCACCTCACTGCCTTTTCCCGCCATCGTCTCAAGGAGAACCGTCGTCGTCTGCTCCGGCGTGAGCACCTCGTTAAGTGCCTCCGCAATCCATTCGATTCCGGCATCCGCCCCCTGTCCGACATGGGAACCCGGGTGAAAATTGTAGTAATTCCCCGGCGTGTACTCCATCCGGCGCAGATCGTCCGCGATCATCTCCTTAGAAAACTTGCGGATATCCTCCTTCGCCGCGCACAGATTCATCGTGTAAGGTGCATGCGCCACCAGTTTTCCAAATTGCTGCTCCCGCATCAGTTCCAGCAGCTTTTCCACATCCGCCGGATCAATCGCTTTTGCCGCACCGCCTCTCGGATTTCTTGTAAAAAATGCAAATGTATTTGCTCCCAGCTTCACTGCCATCCGCCCCATCGCCGCATAGCCCTTTGACGCCGAGAGATGATTTCCGATATACATATTCTTTTCCTGCTTCCTTCTATCTTTCTATTTAAATCTTCTCCACCAGGATGCCGTCCCGGTATGCCTGCAGCAGCGCCTCCAGATCACGGATCGAAGCGCGCAGCTCCCTTCCAATGTCCGTATCCGCCACCAGCTTGCGTCGCACGACATGCTGCACCAGAATCGTATGCGACGCGATATCGCTTCCGTCCTGCACCGCCTTTTCGACCGACTCAAACGGTTCATGCGCCGCAAGCACCAGACCGTAGGAATTATAGATCAGCGTATATCCCGCAATCCCCGTCTTCGGCTGGTAGGCCTTGGAGAATCCGCCGTCAATAATGAGCAGCTTCCCGCCGCATTTTACCGGGGACTCTCCCCGCTTCGCCTCCACCGGAATATGGCCGTTGATGATATGTGCCTCCGCGCCCTCAAGCCCGAATTCCGAGAGGATGCGGTTGACCACCTCTTCCTCCTCCAGCAGGCGGTAGTACGGGTTCTTCGGCTCCTGGTGCGTCGCCTTGTCCGCGATAAAATAGCGCTCAAACGTCGTCATTTTTGCTTTTCCGAACACCGGGGAATTCTGGTTTTCCCAGATAAACCACAAGATATCCAGCCCCTTTTTCTTCTCCCCGGGATCAATCGCGTAGTACCCTTTTCTCGCGTAATTCTCCAGCACATCGTAGAGCGCCTTGCCGGAATATTCTTTTCCGTACACATTTACTCTGGTAAAGGTTCCGTCCTCGTTCATCGGCACACAGCCGTGGTAGAGCAGGTTCCCGTTGTAGACCTTGTACAGGCTGCCCTGTGTGAACAGAAAACGGACGTGACGCTGTAATTTTTCACAGTTCAAGAACGCCTGCGTGATCCGCTCCATGACGTCCTCCTCCTCCGATGACAGTTCATACGGATGCTTCCAGTCGATCGTCGGGAAGTTCAGATCCTTCATCGGGTATTCCTTCCCCTCCACACACACCGTTCCTTTTTCGATATTGATCTTGTCCAGCAAAAGCCGCTCATCCATCCCGAACTCCGAGTGACGCATGATCATCTGTCCCTCCAGCTTGAACTGGATCACCGTAATCGCCTTGTGCATTTTCTCATCCAGCATGGCGTCACGCACATCGTACTCATCCTCCCGGTAATCCAGCTTAAAGCAGGTGCAGGGATCCTTGTCGTATCTGCTCATGGCAAGTCTGGCGAGCGGCACCAGATTGATGCCGTATCCGTCCTCTAAAAGGTTCAGATTGCCGTACTTGGCAGAGATACGGATCGCGTTGCAGATGCAGGGTCTGCTTCCCGCCGCCGCTCCCATCCAGTATATATCGTGGTTCCCCCACTGAATATCCACGGAATGATGCTGCATCAAGGTATCCATAATCAGATTCGGGTACGGTCCCCTGTCGAAAATATCTCCCACCACATGTAGATGATCCACCACAAGCCTGCGGATCAGATTGCAGAACGCAATCACAAGCTCCGGCGCCCTGCCTGTGCGGATCACAGACCGGATGATCTCATTATAATAAGCTTCCTGATCGGAGACATCCGGTCTTCCGGTCAGCAGTTCCTCGATCACATACGCAAAATCTTTCGGCAGCGCTTTTCGCACCTTGGATCTGGTATATTTTGACGAAGCGCTCTTGCAGATGCGGATCAGCCGGTACAGGGAGACCTTATACCAGTCCTCCATATTTTCTTCTGTCTTTAACACCTGCTCTAGCTTCTGCTCCGGATAATAGATCAGGGTCGCAATCGCTTTCTTCTCTCCCGCACTGATCGCATTCCCGAATTCTTCCTCGATCTTGCGCTTAATCGCTCCGGAACCGTTCCGGATCACGTGCTGGAACTGATCGTACTCGCCGTGAATATCTGTAATGAAATGTTCTGTTCCCTTTGGCAGGCTTAAAATCGCCTGCAGGTTAATGATCTCCGTCGCTGCCGCAGCCACGGTCGGATACTGATTTGCCAGACTTTTTAAATACCGCAGATCTGTTTCCATATATTTTTCCATATGTTCCCCCTCAGAATATCAAAATCGAAGATACCTCTCAAATAGTAACATATCCGCGCACTGCTGACCAGATTTTGTTCGTTTTCTGCCCTGTATAAAAATGGGAACAGAAAACGTTTCCACGCTCCTGTTCCCATTCGATCCATCTGTATCTGCTTTCAATCTGCCTTATCCGTCTGCCTGTCCAATCAGTCTGCCTGTTCCATCGTTGCCCGGATCACATCCTGCATATCATAAAATCCTGCCTCTTTCCCGGCGAGGAACTTTGCCGCCTCCACAGCCCCTTTTCCAAAGACGCTGCGGGAATATGCGGTATGCTTGAACTCAATGACCTCGTCGAGTCCCGCGAAGATGACCTCATGCTCCCCGACGATGCTGCCTCCGCGCACTGCCGAGATTCCGATCTCGTGCGTATCTCTCTTTTTGCGCTCGCTGCTTCTGTCATATTTGTACTCATAGACATGTCCCAGCGCATCATTCATGGAGTCCGCCAGCGCCAGCGCTGTGCCGCTCGGTGCATCCAGCTTCTGGTTGTGATGCTTCTCCACGATCTCCATGTCAAATCCTGCCGGCGCAAGAATCGTTGCCGCCTGCGCTAAAAGCTGCATCAGCAGATTGATTCCCAGCGACATATTCGCGGACTTTAATACTGCTACCTGCCCCGATGCCGCCTTTACCTGCTCCATCTGTTCCTCCGACAATCCCGTCGTGCACAGAACCACTGGAATCTTTTTATCCACACTATAGACCAGAAGATCGTCCACGACCTTCGCATTGGAAAAATCGATGATGACATCCGCCTTCACATCGCAGACGGAAATATTCGGGAATACCGGATAGTCATTTTTGATCCCGTCATAGAGATCCACTCCCGCCACGATCTCAATCTGCGGATCCTCCTTGCAGATTGCGGAGATGACCTGTCCCATTTTACCATTGCATCCATTCATGATTGCCTTAATCATCGTACGTTATCCTCTCTTCTCTGTACTGCCCGCTCCGCGTGCCGCATGCAGCCGGCGGTGCAGACATACTCCGGCGGATGGCCTTACGGCTCCCTTCCGCCGGAGTCATCTGTTCTTTTATGCTAACTTTATTCCGTAATTTTTCATCGCTTCTGCAAGCTTCGCGGCATTCTCCGGTGTCATCTCCGTGAGCGGGGAACGAAGCGGTCCCACTTCCAGTCCCATCAGATTCAATGCTTTCTTCACCGGAATCGGGTTTACCTCGGAAAACAGCGCATCCACAAGCGGCTGTGCCTTTAACTGCAGTTCTCTCGCGCGCAAAAGATCCCCCGCGGAGAAAGCCGCGCACATATCGTGCACATCCGCCGGCGCCACATTCGCCCACACGGAAATCACACCGATCGCACCGATTGCCATCAGAGGCACCACGATGCCGTCCTCGCCGGAATACAAATCAATCTTGCCGTCCGTTAAGTACATCAGCTTGGA
>VOFE01002175.1_pt1 | contig 16000 bp, 14 predicted proteins | sample 5384071 | NCBI WGS metagenome assembly VOFE01 (sample SAMN12384724, study PRJNA508395) | human gut metagenome | isolation source: healthy gut D | host: Homo sapiens
AATTTATGCAGAAATAATGAATGTATATGAACAAACTCGGGGCTGTAAAATCACGATTTATTAATCGTTAAAGCATCAGCCCCGTGTTTTTCTGTCGGAGTATTATTCAGCTTTTTATCTCTCCATCATGCTGATGGACTCAATTCCGACACTTCCGCCGCGGACAACTTCGATATGCTTGAACTCTTCTTTGATAAGCTTGATGACCGCGTCATTTTTGGTTGCGGTCTGGACGAATTCCAGAAGGAGGCTGTCTTTTCCATAGTCGATGACACGTGCCTTGAAAGTCTCAGCAATCTGGAAAAGTTCTACTTTATCTTCCGGGGAGCAGCCCTTTACCTTGATGTAAAGGATCTCCTTCATTCGAACGAACACGTCTGTAAAATCAATAACTTTGATCACTTCGATCATACGGTTCAACTGTTTTTTGATCTGCTCAAAAGTTTCATCATCACTGACAGTTGCAATTGTCATTCGGGATACTGTAGGGTCTTCTGTTGTTCCTACTGTAAGACTGTCCAGGTTATAACATTTTCCGGAAAAAAGACCGGAAATTTTGGAAAGAACACCGACCTGGTTTTCAACGTAGAGAGAGATCCATCTTTTTTTCATTCCTTTATCCATCATTCATTCCTCCTAACAATCCATGATCAGATCAGCCAGGGTGCCGCCCGGCTTGACCATCGGGTAAACCATTTCCTCCGGATCAATGATAAATTCGATGATCGTAGGAGTTTTTGTATTCTTCTTAGCCTCTTCGAAAGCGGCCGCAATCTGATCCTTCTCAGTTACGCGGATACCCTTTGCCCCATAGCTCTCTGCGAGACGGATGAAATCCGGTGTGTATTCCGGATATTCCTGACCGTCTGTGCGGCGGGAGAGTGCGCCGGCCTTCAGATTTGTCATGGCGTAACGTTTTCCGTAGAAAAGCTTCTGCCATTGGCGGACCATTCCGAGATATTCATTATTAAAGATACAGCAGATGATCGGAAGCTCCTCCAGAACTGCGGTAGCCAGCTCCTGAATGTTCATCTGCATGCCGCCGTCACCGGAAACGGAGATGACCGGTGTATCCGGATTACCGATTTTGGCACCGATAGCACCTGGAAGGCCGTAACCCATGGTTCCAAGTCCGCCGGACATGATCAGCTGACGGTTCTCGGTGATGTCCGCATACTGGCTCACCAGCATCTGATGCTGACCTACATCGGTAACAAGAATGGCCTTGTCAAACTGGCGGTTGATCTCGCCGATGATATCCAGCGGTCCCATAATACCGCGGTCTTTCATGGTAAGAGGATGCTCTTCCTTCCATTCCTGGATCTGCTTCAGCCATTTGCCGGTATTACAGTCCTGTACATATTCATTCATTTTTGTTATTGCCTCTTTTGCATCGGCAACGATGGGGATGTCTACATGGATATTTCTGGAAATGGAAGCGGTGTCAATATCGATGTGGACGATCTGTGCATGTGGGGCAAATTCATGGAGCTTGCCTGTGATACGGTCGTTAAAACGGGTTCCGATGGAAAACAGAAGATCGCATTCATTTACTGCCATGTTTGCGGCATAAGCGCCGTGCATACCAAGATTTCCGATAAACAGAGGGTTCTTTGTGGAAATGGCGCCACGTCCCATGACAGTTGTGACAACCGGGATCTGAGTTTTCTCAACAACCTGGGTAAAAATCTCCTGCGCGCGGGAAATGATCACACCGCCGCCAGCAAGAAACAGAGGTTTTTTGGCCTTCTGCAGCATTTTGAGGGCACGCTTCAGCTGTCCGATATGCACGCTGGTGTTAGGCTTGTAGCCGCGGATATTGACAGTCTTCGGATACTCAGCACTTCCCAGCTCGGCCATTACATCCTTTGGAAGGTCGATGAGAACCGGACCTGGGCGTCCGGTGCGTGCGATATAGAAGGCTTCCTTGATGATACGTCCAAGATCCTCACGGTTGCGGACGGTAACACCGTATTTTGTGATGCTTCTGGTGATCCCGACAATATCAACCTCCTGGAACGCATCGTTTCCGATGAGGTGACGGGCAACCTGTCCGGTAAAGCATACAAGCGGAACACTGTCATAGTTGGCAGTTGCAAGACCTGTAACAAGGTTGGTAGCTCCGGGACCGCTGGTAACGAGACATACGCCAACCTTTCCGGTAGTTCTGGCATAGGCATCTGCTTCGTGTACAAGGGCCTGCTCGTGACGTGGCAGGATGATGTCAATGCCGCTCTGTTTATATAATTCATCGCTGATATCGATGGTGCAGGCACCAGGATAGCCGAACAGAACATCAACGCCTTCTTCTTTTAAGGCTTTTACAAGCAATTTGTTTCCGGAAATCTGTTTCATGAATTGGTTCCCTCCTTTGATGATGTGAAAAGTTAAGCAGATAAGGGCTGTCGCGAGAAATTTTTCCAATAAAAAAGTCCCGGCATATCGGATAAAATATGCTCAGGACGGATGATTCCGCGGTACCACCTGTTTTCAGAGGTAAAACTCTGCTCTCTGCCAGTACAAAATTATACTGCCTCCCTGTAACGTGGGAATGACGATGAAGCCTACTGCATGAAGATCCATGGTTCAGTTCACTGCTCGAGGGCTACTTCCACAGTTCAGTCACGAAGATTCTCACCGGCCATCTTCTCTCTGTGCATCCGGAGACTGTGTACTACTCCCTGTCATTGCATTTAGTAAATATGGATAAAAATTTTCTATCATTATAATATAAAATATCGGAACTGTCAATCAAAAATCCTGATGGCTCAACGGGTGAGCCGGGGATTACGATAACAGTTCCGATATGGATGATATTAAGTATTAAATATTTTTTCAGTACATCAGCTGTTTCTTGTTACGGAGCTGGAGCCTGCTTACTCAGGATTCGGTATTATCCAGTGTTTCAGGATCTTTTTCCGGAAGGTAGACATGCACTTTCTCGATACGGTTTTTATCCAGCTTTTCTACGATCAGACGGATTCCGTCCTCTGTGATCACTTCGTCACCGGCAACAGGCAGACGATCCAGATGTTCGATGATAAATCCACCCAGGGAATCATAATCCTCGGAATCCAGTTCCGTATCCAGATGATCATTTACGTCATCCAGATGCATGGAACCTTCGATGATATATTCCCGGTCGGAAATCTTCTGGACAAGCTCGTCCTCCTTCTCATCGTATTCGTCATGGATCTCACCTACGATCTCCTCCAGGATATCCTCCAGTGTGATCAGTCCGGCCATATCACCGTATTCATCCAGTACAATGGCAATGTTGAAGGTGGAGTCCTTCATTTCCACAAGAAGATCGGAAATGCTTTTTGTTTCGTAAGTGAAATGCGGCTTTCGGAGGAAATGATCGATAACAAATTCCTCATTTTTGTCGTAAAGAAGAAGATCCTTCATGTTGATGATTCCCACAATGTTGTTCTGGCTGTCCTTATAAACCGGCAGACGTGTGAACTTATCCTCGCGGAAAATATCGATCAGTTCATCATAGGTGGATTCCACATCCGCAAAGGTAACATGTACTCTTGGAACCATGATATCCTTGGCTGTGGCATCTCCAAGATCAAACACATTGTAGATCATTTCTTTTTCGTCGGATTCAATGACACCGTCCTCATGGCTGACGTCCACGATAGTACGAAGCTCCTCCTCGGTCATGGCCTTGCTGGCTGCATCCGGATCCACACGCATCAGGCGCATCACACCTCTTGAAAAGAGATTGATGATGAAGATCACCGGTGTCATGATGGTCATAAGAAATTTAAAGACCGGGATATAGCGGAGGGTGATCTTTTCAGAGTTAATGGTTGCGTAGTTCTTGGGGGTGATCTCACCGAAGATCAGGATCAGAACCGTCAGAATCACCGTCACGATGCTGACCATATAGCCGCCAAAGCTGTATGCAAGTGTGGTTGCAAGGGAAGAAGCTGAAATGTTCACAATGTTGTTTCCGATGAGAATCGCACTGAGAAGCTTGGGCGTCTGGTTCTCCAGGATATCGAGAGCCATGGCTGCACGCTTGTTTCCCTCGTCTGCAAGAGAGCGGAGACGGATCTTGTTTACCGACATCAGCGCGGTTTCGTTAGATGAGAAAAAGGCTGACAATGCCAGCAGAATAAGTAATATGATTATCTGGTAAGTGTCGCTGGGGTCCACTTTCAATATTCACTCCTTTAAAAATAAGATTATTTGGTTAAAAATATACAGATACTCCCACATTATATACGTTTTACTGGATTTTGGCAAGAGCCGGACCGGTACAGCGCATATAGATATATGGAAAAAATACGAAAATTAGGCTGCTTCTTGACAAAAGAGTAAGTTCAGACTAACATATATGTATATTCATATATAAAGAAGAACTGTATAGGAATGGAAGGAGAGGTTTATGTTTCTGGAGATAAAAGGAATCAAAAAATCCTTCAGGGGGCAGGAGAGAGCCATGTAGATGTTCTGAAGGGAATTGATCTTGAGCTGATGCAAACGCTGGGTATTTATGAACATCAGCGGAAGCTTCCGAACCAGCTTTCGGGAGGGCAGCAGCAGAGAACTGCTATCGGACGTGCCATCGTAAAGAATCCGGATATTCTGCTTTGTGATGAGCCTACCGGCGCTCTGGACTACAACACCTCCAAGGAAATCCTGAAGCTGATCGAAACAGTCAATCACAAATACGGAAATACTATAATCATGGTTACTCATAACGATGCCATCAAGGATATGGCAGACCGTGTGGTAAAGCTTCGTGACGGGATGATCCGCAAAAATTACTGTAATGAGCATAAACTTTCTGCAAGTGAGCTGGAATGGTAAGGAGGACGCGTGTTATGAAGAGTCCGTTGAGAAAACGGCTTCCGAGAGAACTGAAGGGAGAAATTGGAAAATATCTGGTGGTTCTGATCCTTATGATTGCAACGATTGGGTTTGTATCCGGCTTTCTGGTTGCTGACGGAAGCATGATAAAAGCATATAATGAAGGCTTTGAGAAATACAAGATTGAAGATGGAAATTTCCGGGTAAAGAAAAAAATTACCAAAGCACAACAGGGAAATATCGAGAAAAATGGCGTGACACTGTATGAAAACTTTTATCTGGAAGAGGCACTGGATAATGGAAGTACCATGCGTATTTTCAAAAACAGGGAAGAGATCAACCTGGTGTGCCTGATGGAAGGAAAGCTTCCTGAAAAAGCAGGAGAAATGGCAATTGACCGTATGTATGCGGACAATAATAAGATTTCTGTCGGAGATACACTGAAAAGTGGTTCACAAAAGTGGAAAGTCACAGGATTTGTGGCACTGTCTGACTATAGCTGCCTGTTCCAGAACAATAATGACAGTATGTTTGATGCAATCAAATTCGGGGTATCGGTTGTAACACCGGAAGAGTTTGAATCTCTGAATCAGGATAAGATTCAGTACAGTTATTCCTGGGTGTATGACAAAGAACCGAAAAATGAAAAACAGGAAAAAAAGATGTCGGAAGATCTGATGGAAGCACTGGGGGAAGAAGTCACTCTGGAGTCTTTTGTGCCACAGTATCTGAACCAGGCAATTACATTTACCGGTGATGATATGGGGAGTGACCGTGCAATGATCACAATGCTCCTCTATATGATCATTGTGATCATTGCGTTTGTATTTGGAATCACGATAAGCAATACAATCCGGAAAGAAGCAGGCGTGATCGGAACTTTGCGGGCTTCCGGGTATACAAGAAAAGAACTGATCGGACATTACATGGCACTTCCGGTGATCGTCACGCTGATCGGTGCGGTGATCGGAAATATTCTGGGTTATACAGCACTGAAAAAAGTATGTGCGGGGATGTATTATGGAAGCTATAGTCTGCCGACAGATGATTATTTTGGAGGATATTTCTCTGATACAGAGATCATGGATATCCCTTCAAAATATATCGGCTCTGTCATTGATCTGGAAGCTCTTACAAAAATATCCAGGCAGCTGGATGTCTCCATGGGAGATATGATGGGAATGATGTATGGATTTTCCGTGATCATTTTCCTGGTGGTGATCTATCTGCTTTCCAAGGTCATCATCGAAAAAAATGCCCAGTCGATTTCTATGACCAAGATCCTGGGCTATACAAATGGTGAGATCAGCCGTTTGTATATACTTTCCACATCACTTGTGGTGGTGTTCTGCCTGCTGTTAAGCCTTCCGGTTGAACGGCAGATCATGGAAGTGCTGTTCCGCGAGATGATGCTTTCCAGTATTTCGGGATGGATCACCATGTGGGTGGATCCCATGATCTATGTGAAAATGACAGCGATCGGAATCGCAGCCTATGCAGTGGTAGCAGTGCTGGAATTCCGGAGGATCCGTCATGTGCCCATGGATGAAGCGCTGAAAAATGTGGAATAATATGTGACATCTGTATATATATCTGGAAAAATAATTCAGGATATCCGGAAATTTTACAGAATATGCAACAGGATCAGGAGTATGTGTGGTTTAACTGAATGCGGATGTTTTTATCCGCTTGAACAGTTATCTGTGAATAACCACATATACTCCTTAAATATTCATAAATTTTCCGGAATACTGGAAATATTACTACAAACTTGTTATAATAATCCCATACTTCCCGTTGGAGGGAATAATTCAAACAGGAAATCAGGTGAGGAACATGGCAGGCAGAAAGAAGGATCCGCTGTATAAAAGCTTCGGATATGCGTTTCAGGGGATTTTTACCTGCATCCGCAAGGAAAGAAATATGAAGATCCACTGTATGGTGGCAGCGCTTGTGGTGATCGCAGGACTGATCCTTGGGATTTCCGTGACAGAGTGGTGCATCTGCCTGGGGCTGTTCGGAATGGTGATGGCGCTGGAGCTGGTGAATACGGCAGTGGAAGCTGTTGTGGATCTGGTCACAGAGGAACGTCATCCACTGGCAAAGATCGCCAAGGACACAGCGGCCGGAGCAGTACTGATCGCAGCGATCATGGCAGCGATCGTCGGACTGATCATTTTTGTTCCCAAGGGACTTGTTTTTCTGGGAATATGACAGGAACAGAAAACTTTTGTTTCAGGATAGGGTCTGGTGTCGGACTGTGGTGTGATGGTCCGGCAGCTGCCGGTTTCAGGAAAGGAGGATGATATAAGTAACTAAATATATTGTAAAAAGATATTAAATGTGTTTAAATGTACTTATGGAGGTATATTATGAACACATCAAATATCACAAATTATAAACCAAAAGATTTTGCTGAATTATTAGGTGTTTCTGTAAAAACGCTTCAGAGATGGGACAGAGAGGGAATCTTAAAAGCAAACCGAACTCCAACAGACAGGCGTTATTACACATATGACCAGTATCTTCAATTTAAAGGTATAAATATAGAACATGATAAACGAAAAGTTGTTATTTATGCAAGAGTATCTACCAAAAACCAAAGGGATGATCTTCAAAATCAGACAGCATTTCTGCGTCAGTTCTGTAATGCCAGAGGAATGATCGTAGACCAGTGCATTGAAGACTATGGAAGCGGACTTGATTATAACCGCAGGAAATGGAATGGATTACTGGACGAAGTCATGGAGCAGAAGGTCAAAACCATAGTGATCACGCATAAAGACAGATTTATCCGTTTTGGATACGAATGGTTTGAAAGATTTTGCATGAGATTCCACACAACGATACTGGTGGTGAACAATGAAGAACTGTCACCACAGGAAGAACTTGTACAGGATATTATTTCCATCCTTCATGTGTTTTCCTGTAGATTATATGGACTTCGTAAGTATAAAAAACAGATAGAAAAGGATGAGGAGATTGCTGAAGAGCTTCAAGACAGAGATCGATCCTACAGAAGAGCAGAAGATCAAAATACATAAGACAATCGGCACATGCAGATATATTTATAATTTCTACCTGTTTCATAATAAAGAACGTTATGATGCCGGTGAAAGATTTATGAGCGGCAAGTCGTTCAGTGTATGGCTGAACAATGAATACCTTCCAGGGCATCCGGAATATTTCTGGATCAGAGAAGTCAGTTCCAAATCGGTAAAGAATACAATCGAAAATGCCTGTACCGCTTTTTCAAGATTTTTTCATCATCAGAGTAGTTTCCCGAGATATAAGAAAAAAGGAAGATCTGATGTAAAAATGTATTTTGTAAAGAATAATCCCAAAGACTGTCTCTGTGAACGTCACAGGATCAAGATCCCAACACTTGGCTGGGTAAGGCTGAAAGAAAAAGGTTACATTCCGGCCTCTAAGGATGGATATGTGATCCGAAGCGGGGCAGTTTCCATGAAAGCAGGCAGATATTATGTGTCTGCACTTGTCGATATACCTGCTCCGGAAGCAGATGGAAATTTCACTGATGGGATCGGAATCGATCTGGGGCTGAAAGACTTTGCGGTTGTGTCAAATGGAACTGTATACAGAAATATCAATAAAACAGCACGGATCAGAAAACTTGAGAAACAATTAAGACGGGCACAGCGAAAGCTTTCCCGTAAATATGAGAACTTAAAGAAAGGAGAGTCCACTCAAAGAGCAAATATATGCAAACAAAAGCTTAAAGTACAGAAACTTCATCATCGGATAGAAAATATCCGTACAGATCATATCAACAAGGTAATATCTGAGATAGTGAAAACCAAGCCGTCTCATATAACGATCGAGGATCTGAACATATCCGGGATGATGAAGAACCGGCATCTCTCAAAAGCAGTTGCGTCCCAGAAATTCTATGAATTCCGGACAAAATTGAAAATAAAATGTGCTGAATATGGAATCGAACTGAGGGTAGTTGACCGATGGTATCCATCTTCCAGGATCTGCCACTGCTGCAGCTGTATTAAAAAAGATCTGAAACTTTCAGACAGGATCTACAGATGCACATGTGGATATATTGAGGACAGAGATCTCAATGCAGCACGGAATCTGAGAGATGCAGAGACTTACGAAGTTGCATGATCCCGCAAACGTAAGTATGTACCGAAGGCTATTTCGGGAATTAACGACTGTGGAGTGTACTTAGGATCTGTGAGTAGAGATAACTCCGGTTACTCAAAAGCATACACAAAGAAACAGTAAGCGGTATTCGTGAGAATCCGCATTATCTCGATGTGAGTATGTTTAATCACATTTTGAGTGGCAGAAAATATTATGGAATTAGGTGAAGGACTGAAGAAAATTTTACTGGCGGGTATTGGTACAGCAGCAGTGACAGCAGAGAAATCTAAGGAGATCCTGGATGAGCTGGTAAAAAAAGGAGAGCTTACTGTTGAGCAGGGAAAGGTCCTCAATCAGGAGCTGAAGCACAATATCAAGTCAACTGTTAAGACAGCAGCAGATTCCGTGAAAGAATCCGCAGCCAGAAAGAACGAGCAGGAGGAGCTTAAGGCGACGATCTCCAAGCTCACACCGGAGCAGCTTGCAGCTGTGAAGGCACAGATCGAGAGCATGCAGGCTGAGGCAGCTGCAAAAGAGGAAGAAGTACCTGTAGCAGAGCCTGTTGAGGATGCAGCCACAGAGACTGTTGAAGAAGAGAAAACAGAAGCAGCCGGCGGGAGTGAGGAAGCTCCGGAGGCAGAATAAAAAGAGACTTCTGAGAAAACAGCAGAACTCATGGAAGAAGCCGGACAGAACAAGACGGTGGAACAGAAACAAAAAGGCAGTTTAAGCACAAAGAGGAAGTATGAAAGCTGTCAGAGAATTAATAACGTAAACGGAGAATTTTATGGCCAGAGAAGAACAGGAGAAAAAAGAAAAAAGCGGATATGGAGAACGGCTGAGAGAGATCACAGCCGTTCTGAAAAAGCATGCCATTACCCGGGGTGTTTCTCCTGAGAAGCTCCGGCTCATACTGGAAGACCTGGGCCCAACTTATATCAAGTTGGGTCAGATTATGTCCCTGCGTTCCGATATTTTGCCCAAAATATACTGTGATGAGCTGATGAAACTCTGTTCCGATGTGCCGTCCATGCCTTTTTCACAGGTGATAGAAGTTCTGGAGGAATCCATGGGCTGTCCATGGCAGGAGGAATTTCAGCGCATTGATGAGAAGCCCCTTGGAGCTGCATCCATTGCACAGGTGCACCGGGCAACTCTGAAAACAGGGGAAGAGGTTGTGATCAAGGTTCAGCGAAAAGGAATCTATGAGACTATGGCCCGGGATATCGGACTGATGCATAAGGCAGTGCGTCTGATGCCACCGGTAAGTATCAAAGGCATGGTAGATCTGAACATGGTCTTAAGTGAGCTGTGGACCGTGACCCAGGAGGAGATGAATTTTCTCACAGAGGCAGCCAATATGGCGGAATTTGCGAAGAAGAATAAAGATGTGGCATTTGTGAAGGTGCCTGTTCTTTATCGCGAATATATTTCACCACATGTTCTGGTGATGGAATATATTGACGGCTTTGCGATCAATGACCGGGCAGATCTTCTGGCGAATGGATATGATCTCAATGAGGTCGGAACGAAATATGTGGATAATTTCATCAAACAGGTGATGGAGGATGGCTTCTTCCATGCAGATCCTCATCCCGGAAATGTACGGATTCAGGAGGGAAAGATCGTCTGGATCGACATGGGAATGATGGGGCGTCTTACAGAACACGACCGTCAGCTGATCAGCGAAGCCATAGAAGGTGTTGCCATGAACAACATCGGCAAGATTCAGGATGCGGTTCTGGCTCTGGGAGATTTTAAGGGCAAACCGGATTCCAGCAAGCTTTATGAGGATATCCGCGGACTTATGGAGAAATATGGTACTGCGGATATGGGGAACATTGATGTGGCTGAAGTGATGGTGGACCTGATGGAGGTCATGAAAGAAAATAAGATCATGATGCCTCACGGACTGACTATGCTTGCAAGGGGGCTGACTCATGTGGAGGGGGTTCTGGCTGATATATGTCCGGACATCAATATGACACAGATTGCTGCGGCAAGGCTCAAGGAGCAGCTGTTCAGCAATGGGAACTGGAAGCGTGAGATCAAAAAAGAAGGAAAAAATCTTGCCTGGTCGCTGAAACGTGCAGTGGATATTCCTTCTCTGGCGGCGGATTTCCTTCAGGGCTGTATGAAGGGGCAGACAAAGATCAATCTGGATCTTCATGCTTCGGATGATCTGGCGTGGCTTTTGCGGCGGCTGGTGCGGAATATTGTGATGGGGCTGTGGGTGATGGCGCTTCTGATCAGTTCCAGCATTATCTGCACTACAGATATGAAGCCGAAGCTGTGGGGGATTCCGGCTCTGGGGGCTTTTGGCTATGTGTTTGCTTTTATTATTGTTTTGTATGTGTTTATCAAGCATTTCTTTTCCGGAAAATAAAAGACGGAGATCATTTGCAGAGTCTGCGGGATGGTTTCCGTCTTTTTTTGCTGTTATGGAATTGTTTCGGTCTGCTGTTATAACTGCGATTAGGAGCTATCATCTTTCGACCGGCTGGTAAAGGACGGAGTACGGGTGTCTGGTCAGGTGTAGATGGTTCCGCTGTAGGCTTTGCGGAATTCCTTTGGGGTGTAACCGGTTCCCTGGCGGAAGTAGTTGCAGAAGGAGGGCGCGTCCCGAAAGCCGCAGGAGAGAGCTGCTTCTGTGATGGTGCAGGAGGAGGAGCAGAGAAGCTGGGCTGCCATCTGGAGGCGGTGTTTCAGGAGATATTGTTTTGGGGAGGTGTTTTCATGTTCCATGAAGATTCGGTAAAGATAGGAACGGTCGATTCCTACGTAGTGTGCCACGTCTGAGATCTGGATGGGGTAGGCATAGTTGTTTCTGATGTATTCGGAGGCTTTCTGAAAGTACAGGTTTGAGATGTCGGTCCTGCTTTCGGAGGGCTTTTTTTGCATGTCGGATAGTATCAGGAGGAGGTTTCCTGTGGAGGCAAGGTCGTTTCCGTTGTTTTCGGAAAAGGTGTCAAGTAGGCTTTGCATGTGGGTGAGGAGGCTGTTTTGCCGGGAGGGTGTTTTCGGGGTGAAGATTGGGGTGTCGGAAAATACGGTTTGTTTCAGGATTTCTTTGCAGGCGGAGCCGTCAAAGCCTGCCCAGGCGTAGCTCCAGGGGTCGGAGGTGTCGGCGCGGTAGTAGATGGAGTCCATGGGGCGGATGAGAAAGGCGTCGCCTGCTTTCAGATGGTAGGTGTGGCCGCTGCACTGGTAGATGCCTTTGCCGTGGAAGATCACGTGGAGAAGGTAGTGTGGGCGCATGGCCGGGCCGAAGGAGTGGTTCGGGCCGCAGTCTTCCTGGCCGCAGAAGTAGACGGAGAGGGTGTGCTGGGTTTGGGTTTCTTTGGAATCGTTTTTCATTTGGGTGGGCCTCCTGTTTTTGGGTTATTCAACAAAAACGCAATTTTGGGTCACAAAATGGGATGGAATGTTGTATGAGGTGATTATACAATATTGGGTGTGGGAAGGGCAAGGATGGATATGGATATACGGACGCCCGCGAGGTGTGTGCTGCCTGTCGGCGGATGACTTCTAAGCCGCTGAAAATCTGCTAAAAGCGCTTTAAAAATTCTCGAACTCGCGTCTGAAGCCGCTCAGACAGCGAGAATTTTTGAAGCAACGCAGATTTCCAGCGGCTAAGAATCAGCACCCCTCCTGCAGAGTCCGCCGACAGGCAGCACACACCTCACGGGCTGGTATTTCAGGGCGGAAGGGATAGAGTGGCGGTGGTGGGTGGGATTACAGGCGAGACGGGAAGCGGCTGGAGAAAATGTGGTTGACGGAGCGGGATGAATACATCGGCGGAGCGTAGCATTATCAATACCGTAGAATACATCGCCGTGCCAATACATTAACACATTCCCACAGCGTACGACAATATAGTGTGCCTGGAAAGGGGGAGCGCGAGGGGGAAAAGCGGGCTTCGCAACTTTGAGTGCTTTCCCCCTCGCAGATTTCCTACTCTTTGAAAAGCGGATAAATTCACACTAATACCCCAAAAAATAACCTCAACATTAAAAAAATAGATTTACATATAAAAGGAGGAGCCTTAACATGAAAACAACTATATTAAAAAACGAATTCTGGTACGGTGGTGCAGTCTATGAAGGCTACCGCCAGCCCGTAGGTGCAGACGACATTGTGGACTGGGATTTCCGCGAAAACCCAACCCACAATCAGATCATGCCTTTATTCCTTTCCTCGAAAGGCCGCTATATCTGGAGCGATGCAGGTTTTCACATTTCTTTCAGAAATGGTGAGATCCTGGCGGAAGGTCCGGAACCTATCATTCTGAAAGATGGCTTCAATGATCTGCGAGGTGCATACCTGGCAGCCATGAAAGCGCATTTTCCATTTCATGAGATCAAACTTTCAGACAGGTTTTTCAAAGTACCGGTATACAATTCCTGGATCGAACTTACCTATTATCAGACCCAGAAGAATATCCTGAAATATGCAAAAGGTATTCTGGAAAATGGTTTTCCATCCGGTGTTCTGATGATCGATGATGGCTGGTCTCCTTATTATGGAAGGTGGCAGTTCAGGGGGGATAATTTCAAGGATGCGAAGGCGATGCTCAAAGAATTGCATGAGATGGGATTTTCTGTGATGCTGTGGATCTGTCCGTTTATTACTCCGGATACGTTGGAGTTCCGGGAGGCTAGGGATAAGCATTTTCTGATTGAAACTCCGGAGGGAAAACCTCGTATCCTGGAGTGGTGGAATGGGTATTCTGCAGCTTTGGATCTGACGAATCCGGATGCGATGAAGTGGCTGAAGGATCAGCTGGATGTTCTGACGGATATGGGTGTGGATGGCTTTAAACTGGACGCGGGTGATCCTTGTTATTATCATGCGGGTGATAAACTGTTCCGTGATGTTTCTACGGATGAGTTGTCCAGGCTTTGGGCTGAGTTTGGAGAGCAGTTTGCGTTTAATGAGCTGAGAGTGTGTTTCCGGGCCGGGGGTTATTCTCTGATGCAGAGACTTTGTGATAAGCAGACGAAGTGGGATGAGAGTGGTATTGCGGGATTGATCCCGGATACGTTGCTCCAGGGGCTTACTGGGCATCCTTTTGGCAGTCCGGATATGATTGGCGGGGGTGAGTATACCTGCTTTTTGAATGGGAATGAGAATGCGTGTACGCCGGAGATGTTTGTGCGGTATGCACAGATCGCGGCTTTGATGCCGGTGATGCAGTTTTCGGCTTCTCCGTGGAGGGTGCTGCCTGAGGCGGATTTTCAGAAGGTTAAGGCTGCGCTGGCGCTCAGAGAGAAATGTCTGCCGGAGATTTTCAAGGCTGTAGAGTGTGCGAAAGTTACTGGTGAGCCGATTGCCCGTTCTATGGAGTTTGTTTTCCCTGGACAGGGTATGGAGAGGGTGATGGATCAGTTTATGGTTGGTGATGCGCTTTTGGTGGCGCCTGTTTGGAAGCAGGGGGAGATTGTCAGAAGTGTGACTTTGCCTGAGGGGCAGTGGAGGTGTGTTAGCCTTGGAGAGACTGAGGGTGATGTACTGAATGGTGGCCGGAATGTGGTTCTTGGTGAGAATGATGGGCTGGTTGTTTTGAGGAGAGTGTAGGACAACGCACAACAATTGCGTGCCCGGAAAGGGGGAGCGCGAGGGGGAAAAACGGGCTTCGCAACTCTGAGTGCTTTCCCCCTCGCAGATTTCCTCCGCTTTGAAAAGCGAAAATACTATATCTAAAAATACTATATCTAAATAAATAACAATTTTCCCAAGCTTTTCATCACAAAAGCGAAATATCCTCCTCCGGAGGAAGCAGCTTCTTAAAAAATCGATACAACAGCATCGAATTTATAAAAGCTACAAGTCCGAATCCAAAGAAAAACCAGCAGCATGCGTAAAGTGGCTGTAGCTTTGCATCGAGATATGTCATATACAATGGAAAGATCGTGATCACCGCAATGGCGATCGTTGTGGGGAAATGCATAAATGCCAGCAGAAACGCATTTCTGCAAAGTGCCCCCAGTGTATTGGCAAAGGTTGCGATCACCGGGAATATGTATAAAGTAAAAATTATCAGCAAAGTCAGAACCCCCACAGAAAGATAAAACAGCATATGTGCAGCGCTTCCTTCTGCATGGAGCAGAAAGCGGATATTCAGGATGATCATGGTTCCGGCAGCAAGGATCAGCAGCCATATGATCAGTGACTGTTTGAAGTTTTCCTTAAAAGCTCTGAAAAATGTTTTCGTTGTGCCGTTGTTATTCCCTTTTACTGTACGCATCATGCAGTGATAAAGTGCAGTTAGTGACGGCCCGATGGTGATCACGGGGATGCAGCAGAGAATAAAAAGAAGATTGGCGATCACGATGTCACCCAGCTTGTTGAGAAATACATGGACGACATTATCTTCATTTAAAAGATTCATAACGAAATACCTCCTTATATAGAAATGTAGAAATGAAAACAGACCATATGGGAAAAGTCCGATACAGCTAATCTTAGCATAGTTTTTGATTGTGTGTAAAGAGAGGGGACGCAGATAAGTATCAGCACGGTTTATGGGACTGTATAAAAAAACATGGAACTTTGCGTGCACATGTGAAAATGATGGCACGCATGGAATTATGTTAGGAAAGGAAAATTGTGTTTTTTGGAAAATGACATTTATACATGTGCTGAGTTAGTAAAAACATACAAAAACAGATATGTAAAAATGTTGGTTTTGCTACAAGGAAATAAATGGGTGCCAAAATATGCTCATAAATAGTGAAAAATATGAAAATATATGTAATAAATGAAAGAAAACATGTAAAAATGACGAATAATTAACTAAGTATGAACAAAAAATAGATAAAATGAATAAAAAGTAACATTTTTCCATATTGAAATGACAATAATCCATTTATCATTTTTCCATGTGCAATTATAATAATATCAACGGTCAGGGACGTGAAAAAATATAAAAACTGACCAAAGAAAGAGGGAAAATGTACAACAAGAAGATGTTTGATGATGCAGGACTTTCTTATCCAGATGAGACATGGACATGGGATGACCTCTATGATGCAGCTAAGAAGCTTACTAATGGCGATCA
>VOFE01002370.1_pt1 | contig 16000 bp, 16 predicted proteins | sample 5384071 | NCBI WGS metagenome assembly VOFE01 (sample SAMN12384724, study PRJNA508395) | human gut metagenome | isolation source: healthy gut D | host: Homo sapiens
AAGTCAAAAAGAAATACCAGGTTCTAATGGATGCAACCAATTTATGCAATGCACTCAGAATGGAATTTGAAGGGGTCTTTGAAAGCAAGATTCCTTTGGATGCTTTTCCTGCCAAAATTCAAGATATGATATTGGCTTTAGCACGGCAAGAAAATTATTCCATTGAGTACATGATGGCTTCTCTTTTGGTGGCAGTATCAACCGCTATTGGCAACGCTGTCAATATCCGTATTCGTGGTGGATGGATTAGTAATTCTGCCCTTTATATGATATTGGTAGGTCGTCCCGGAATGGGTAAAACTCCACCTCTGGATTTCGCATTCCGTCCCATCCGAAAGCATGATGCTAAAATCATCAAGCAATTCAAATTGGATATGGAGCATTATAATAGCTTGGTTGAAAACAACAAGGTAAAAAAGACAACTCCTCTCCACTACCAGACAAACCTGTTTTACGAAGAACTATCATATCCGATTTTACTCCGGAGGCTTTAATGCGTGCGCTTGATGATAATCAACGAGGTATCGTGGTATATGTAGATGAAATCATGGGAATGTTTAATGCCGTGAATCAATATAGTAAAGGGCAACTTATTGAGCAACTATTGACCGCCTTCAGCGGAAAGCCGCTGGATATTTCAAGGTGTAGTATGCCTGTACCGATTCATATAGAACACCCTTTTATAAATATAGTCGGTACGATGCAAACAACTCGTATGCACGAACTAATAGAGAAAGGTTATAAAGACAATGGGCTGATAGATAGGATAATTTTTGTTTATCCATCCTCACAGGAAATTTCAGATTGGGGCTTGGATGAAGATTCTTCCGTATCAACTTTTGGTAAATACTCATCTATGTGGGATTCTATTATAAATAAGGTGATTAGTTTGCCATTTACAGAGAATGAAGATGACAGAGCCATACATAATGTACTGGACTTTTCTTCGGAAGCCAAAGCCTATTTTACAAACTGGCGCAATAATGCGATTCGGGCTGTCAATCAAATCCAAGATGATGGACTCGTGGATAGCAGAGTGATTAAGGCTCCTATGATTACTGCTCGTTTGGCTTTAGTCTTGCAGATTCTTCGTTGGGCTTGTGATGAAGCCACAAGGATTTTGTAGATATAGACTCAGCCAAATCAGCTATTGCATTGAGTGAATACTTTGAGAACTGTTACGCCAACATTCAGAAGATATATGCTGAGAGAGAGCGTTGAACCACAAAAGAGAGAATTGCTTGATTGCCTTTCCGCAACTTTACTACTGCCGATGCTCTTCAAGCCGGGAAAGAAGTAGGGCTGTCGGAAAGGTCAGTGATGTACTCGTTGGTCAATCTTGCTACGAATAAGATTATCAAGAAGGTAAAGCGAGGTGAATATGAGAAACTGCAATAAACGATACCTTTTGCACTTTGCAGTTGTTGCAGTTTGCACTTTGCGCTTACATAGGATTTCTGCAAAACTGCAATAAGTGCAAGTTGCACGGACTGCAATAACAAGACGATGAAGTATGACTGAATATAGATTTTCTCTTCAAAAATATAAACGAGGTACAAAGCTATCATGCCCGAAGTGTGGAAAGAAGCAATGCTTTGTCAAGTATATAGATAGTCAAGGAGAAATAACCTTTCCTGATTATGTGGGTAGATGTGACCATGAACAATCTTGTCAATACCATTACACTCCATCAGATTATTTCCATGATAACCCAATGGTGATGGATTACAAAAAGGATGATTTCGTTGAAGTCGACAAGCCTAAGTCTCATTTGCCACCTCCTACCTCTTTTGTTGACAATGAACTAATGGAACGTACTCTTACTAACTACGGTATGAATCCATTGTACATTTACCTGTCCGGAGTATTGGGCAAAGACGAGACTTCTCGGATATTCCAACTGTATCATATTGGCACATCAAAGAAGTGGGGCGGTTCTACCGTCTATTGGCAAATTGATTGGCAGGGTAATGTACGAACAGGGAAGATAATGTTGTACGATGCAGAAACAGGACATCGGATAAAAGAGCCAAGAAGTTATATTAGTTGGGTACATACAGAGCTAAATCTCCCAAATTACCATTTGAAGCAATGTCTGTTTGGCGAACATCTGTTGTCTGAGATTCCGACTAAACCAGTAGCTATTGTGGAAAGCGAAAAATCCGCTTTGGTAGCTACCCATTATATGCCGGAGTTTATATGGTTGGCAACAGGTGGAATGCACGGATGTTTCAAGCCTGATGTGATAAGTATTTTGAAAGGAAGGCCAGTTATGCTATGCCCAGACTTGGGAGCAAAAGAAGTTTGGCAAACCAAAATGCCTTTGCTTACTTCCGTATGTTCCAAAGTTGTATTGAGTGATAGTCTGGAACAATGCGCTACAGATGAACAACGAAAAAAAGGATTGGACATTGCAGATTTCCTTCTGATGAAAGATACTCCGCAAATAATACTCTCCAAAATGATACAACGTAATCCGGCTTTGCAGATGCTCATTGATGAATTGAAATTGGAGTTAGTGGATGTAGAACAGATGTAATAAAAAGATGAATAGGACAGCTCGCTGTCTTTGGGAAAGGGTTTGTAAAATCCCGTAGCTTATTAGGGCATTTTCACCGCTTTCACTCTCCTAGTGGCAGTAAAAAAAGCCCATAAGCGGAGGGATACCCTCTCGACACCCGGATGCCTGTGGCACAAAAGGCGGGATTTTACAACCAAAGAATCAGTGTATAACAATAAAAGGAAATAAGATATGAGTAATACGCAATACGCAGTCTGCCACCTTCAACGTGGCAGTGGTAATGATTCTGGTATGTCATGCCATATAGAAAGGAAGGATGCCAAGAGGGAAAAATATGTACCCATCAATGCCGATGCAAATAGGACGCACCTCAATCGGGAACTGGTTGTATTTCCTGCCGGGGTGAAGAACCGGACGGATGCTATACAACATCGGATAGACCATGCCAGACTGCATCGCAAGGTCGGCAAGAACCAGACGAAAGCCATCCGCATTATCTTGACCGGAACACATGAACAGATGATGAAGATTGCCAAGGAAGGTAAGTTGGATAATTGGATAGATGCCAATCTAAAATGGCTGAAAAATACTTTCGGAAGCGAGAATCTTGTTTCTTGTGTATTGCACATGGACGAGAAAACTCCGCACTTGCATGCCACAATCGTACCCATTGTAACAACAGAACGACTTCGTAAAAAGCGTGAGGGTGAGAAGAAGTACGCAACAAAGTCCGGGGCACGCCTATCGGCAGATGATGTTATGCGACGTAGCAAACTGCACGAATACCAGAACAGTTATGCAGCAGCCATGAAGCCATTCGGATTGCAGCGTGGCATTGTCGGTTCTACAGCAAAACATCTGGCAAATTCAGAATACTATAAACGGCAAATAAATCGGTATGAGGAAGACATCGCCAAATTGCAGGCAGACATTGAAAAAGCACAAGAGGGGAAAAACACAATCCTTTCGTGGTTCGGCAAGGGGGATTTGGCTAAAGCGAAAAAAGAGCTTGCGAGTAGGGATGAGCAGATTGCCAAACTCAAAAATCAGATTAAAACCCTAATGTCTGAAAAGTCTCAACTGAAAGAAAAACATAGGGAAGAGATTGAACAATTAAGGAACGGCTATCAGAAAGAGATAGACAAGGCTATACGTATGGCAGAAAAAACAGGCCGACAATCCAAAGCAAAGGATTCTGTTATAGAAAAGTTGAATCTACGCATTGACCAGCTCGACCGTAAGGCTAACCCTCAGCGTTACAGTCTGTCATCCGGGGCGGAACTTATCCACCATTTCATTCCCAATTATAATAAGCCCAGTCTGCATATTTGGACACAGGTAGGTAATGAGAAATACGACTCTATAAAACATGTTGATTGGCTCAATCCGATATGGGAAAGTTTCACCAAAGACGAAGCTACCATCTATGAATTGATAAATGATGTGTTTGAGCCTCAGGAACAGGTCAATGAAGCACAAGCCAACCTACTTGGAGTGGCTTTTGAACTTGCCGCAGGTGGTCAGGCGCAAGTCCATGTCGGAACTGGTAGCGGAGGTTCATCCTCTGAACTCCCTTGGGGAGAACAGAAGACGAAAAACTCACAGCAACGCAGATAAATTGCCTTTACCAAGTTATAATCTTATCCACAATTTCCTGTTGCTCGGCACTGCTACGCCTCAAATAAATGCGAGTGGTTTCAATGCTTTCATGTCCCATCAGGTCGGCAAGCAAAGAAATATCGTTGAACTTCTCCAAGAAATTCTTGGCAAAGCGATGGCGGAACGAATGAGGATAAACCACCTTCTCATTCAAACCATATTTTGTGGCATAGTTTTTTAACTGCTGCGCAATACCTCTGGTGGTGATACGCTCGCCAAAGCGATTGAGGAATAGATAACCGCTTGTACGATTGGTACTATTGAGCCACTCCGTAGCTTCCTTGCGGAGTGATTTAGGAATATAGATACGGCGTATCTTGCCACCTTTGGTATAGATGTCAAAATAACCTATCTGCACGTGTTCCACCTTCATTTGTATAAGTTCACTGACTCTTGCACCTGTGGCTGCGAGAAAACGAACAACGAAATACCATTCTTGGTTTTCTTCTTTTTTTAGTTTGTTTTTCAGAAAAGCGTAGTCGGCATTGCTGATTACATTTTCTAGATAACTACGCTGTTGTACCTTGACAGATTTTAATCTCAAACGAGATTTATTCATATAGTCAAGATACTTGTTCATTGCCTGAATACGTAGATTTACAGTTTTAGGCTTGAACTTCTCAATGAGATAAGTTTTATACACAAGCAAATTACGCTTGTTCAGTTCCTTGTGACGAGAATAATACTCTTTTACGGCATAGTGGTAAGCTGCAATCGTATTCTCCGCCATATTCCCTTGACGAAGATACGTTTCAAAATTTTCAATGTTCATGTCTGATACATTATTAGTTAAACAATTCACTATCATTAATAATGTATGGTATTTACAAATTCATTGAGTTCCTATTATGAGAAGTTTCTCGCTACGGGGGAGGTAAAGTGCATTGACGAGGAGATTCCGTTTGAGATTCCAAAGGGGTGGGAATGGAGTAAACTGTCAAATGTTATAGAACTGCTATCAGGGCAAGACTTTATTCCTGAAAAAGTATAATTAAGTAAAAAGGAATTTTCCCATATATTACAGGAGCAAGTAATATTGTGAATGGGAATTTGGTAATAAATCGTTGGACTGAAACTCCTACGGTAATAGGAAAATTAGGAGATTTACTTATTGTTTGTAAAGGTTCAGGAGTTGGGAAAATGTGCATCTGTAATGTAGATAAAATACATATTGCTAGACAAATTCAAATTATTAGAAATTTCTCCAATGCGATAAGTCTATCATATGTTAAATCTGTAGTTGAAGCTAATTTGCAAACGATAATTTCTAATGCACAAGGTGTTATCCCTGGAATTAGCCGTGAGCATATATTAAATCTTCTAATTCCACTTCCACCTACTAACGAGCAATATGAAATAGATAAAAAACTTCAAGAAATATTACCTGTTATCGATCGATATGCAAAATCTCAAGAGACATTAGATAAATTAAATGTAGAGCTTCTAGGAAATCTCAAAAAATCCATCCTACAAGAAGCTGTTCAAGGTCGGCTTGTACAACAAATAGCAGAAGAAGGAACTGGCGAAGAGTTACTTGAACAGATAAAATTGGAAAAGCAGCAACTCATTAAAGAAGGCAAGTTGAAGAAGTCTACTTTGACTGATTCTGTTATCTATAAAGGTGACGATAACAAGTACTTCGAGAAGAATGGAAATACGGAAATGAATATTACTGACGAGATTCCATTTGAAATACCTGATAGCTGGAGTTGGGTAAGACTTAACGATATATGTTCTTATATCCAAAGAGGGAAGTCACCTAAATACTCTCTGATAAAGAAATACCCTGTTGTAGCGCAAAAAGTGTAATCAATGGAGTGGTTTCTCAATAGATAAAGCCCAATTCATAGATCCAGATACTTTATCATCGTATGGTGAAGAACGTATTTTACAGGACGGAGATTTAATGTGGAACTCTACAGGATTGGGAACATTAGGACGAATGGCAATTTATTGTAGTACCTTAAACCCGTATGAATTGGCTGTGGCAGATAGTCATGTTACTGTTATAAGAGCAATGAAAAAGTTTGTTCTGCCACAATACCTTTATTACTATTTCACAAGCAATACGGTACAATCTGTAATAGAAGATAAATCGGATGGTAGTACAAAACAAATGCAACTGCTACAGTAAAAACTTATCTAGTTCCGATTCCACCTCTGATGGAGCAAAGCCGAATTATCTCAAAGATTGAGCAATTAGCAAGTATTATGAGAGGATAAATGGGCAAATTATTGAAATAGAGCTTCCTTTTGAATATCCTAACAATTGGTCTGTGCTACGTTTGAAAGATATTTGCCAACTAATAGACGGTGAAAAGAGAAACGGGAAGGACATTTGTCTGGATGCAAAATACCTACGTGGTAAATCATCTGCTACCATTGTAGAGAAAGGAAAATTTGTCTATGCTGGAGACAATATCATTCTTGTGGATGGAGAAAATTCAGGTGAGGTTTTTACTGTTCCACAAGATGGGTATGTGGGAAGTACGTTCAAACAGCTATGGCTTTCTTCGGCTATGTGGAAACCATATATCTTGGCTTTCATTCTGTTCTATAAAGAGGAATTGAGAAATTCAAAAAGAGGTGCAGCAATTCCGCACCTCAATAAAGAGTTATTCTACAACCTGCTCATTGGTATTCCACCTTATCAAGAACAGCAGCGTATTGCAGAACGGATAAATGAACTATCGCAGTTGCTCAAATAGTTTTTCTATTTGAGCAACAATGCGTTGTTGTTCTTTAATCGGAGGTAATGGTATTAATATTTCTTTTACTTTTGCTATACTTACACCACCTATAATGCCCGTTTTATTTAGGTTAAATAGTTCAAAGAACGATGGTGACTGTAGATAATAGTACATGTATTTCCCGATTCCAACAAATGGTGAGAAACAACATAACTTATTCCCAAAACATACATCTTGATTCAGTATTGCAATTTTTCTTCCGGCACTTCCACCTTCAATACACATCAATATTGAGTTATTGGGAGCAAGTCTAAAATCAGGTTCATATTGTTTCGGAATCGCAATGCCATTATCGTAAATAATCCGATTATTAAAATCAACATCCTTAGTTCCAATATAATAACGTCCTATAACATCTGTGTAAATTTTGATTTCTTTTCAGTTTCACTAATACTGTTGCCAGTGTAAATGTTTGCAATATGAGAAAGTCTTGTCCATACCCAATTCTTGGGAGTTTCAAAAGGTATCTGTTCTGTTATATCCAAGCACTTTTTACCTACCTGCTCATAATACTTGCTAATTGCTCAATCTTTGAGATAATTCGGCTTTGCTCCATCAGAGGTGGAATCGGAACTAGATAAGTTTTTACTGTAGCAGTTGCAAGCTCCTTTTGTTTTGTGCTACCATCCGATTTATCTTCTATTACAGATTGTACCGTATTGCTTGTGAAATAGTAATAAAGGTATTGTGGCAGAACAAACTTTTTCATTGCTCTTATAACAGTAACATGACTATCTGCCACAGCCAATTCATACGGGTTTAAGGTACTACAATAAATTGCCATTCGTCCTAATGTTCCCAATCCTGTAGAGTTCCACATTAAATCTCCGTCCTGTAAAATACGTTCTTCACCATACGATGATAAAGTATCTGGATCTATGAATTGGGCTTTATCTATTGAGAAACCACTCCATTGATTACACTTTTGCGCTACAACAGGGTATTTCTTTATCAGAGAGTATTTAGGTGACTTCCCTCTTTGGATATAAGAACATATATCGTTAAGTCTTACCCAACTCCAGCTATCAGGTATTTCAAATGGAATCTCGTCAGTAATATTCATTTCCGTATTTCCATTCTTCTCGAAGTACTTGTTATCGTCACCTTTGTAGATAACAGAATCAGACAGGACAGACTTCCTTAACTTACCCTCTTTAATGAGTTTTTGTTTTTTCCAATTTTATCTGTTCAAGCAATTCTTGCGCAGTTCCTTCCTCTGTAATTTGTTGGACAAGTCGACCTTGAACAGCTTCTTGAAGAATGGATTTTTTAGTTTTCGTCTATAGTTTACATTTAATTTATCTAATGTCTCTTGAGATTTTGCATATCGATCGATAACAGGTAATATTTCTTGCTAATTTTGCATATCTATTTCATATTGTTCGTTAGTAGGTGGAAGTGGAATAAGAAGATTTTATATGTTTCACGGCTAATTCCAGGGATAACACGGTTGATTGCATTAGAAATTATCGTTTGCAAATTAGCTTCAATACAGATTTAACATATGATAGACAATCGCATTGGAATATTTCTAATAATTTGAATTTGTCTAGCAATATGTATTTTATCTACATTACAGAACCAAAAAATTTTCCCAACTCCTGAACCTTTACAAACAATAAGTAAATCTCCTAATTTTCCTATTACCGTAGGAGTTTCAGTCCAATTCGATTTATTACCAAATTCCCATTCACAATATTACTTGCTCCTGTAATATAGGGAATTCCTTGATTACTCGAATTATACTTTTCAGGAATAAAGTCTTGCCCTGATAGCAGTTCTATAACATTTGACAGTTTACTCCATTCCCACCCCTTTGGAATCTCAAACGGAATCTCCTCATCAATGCACTTCACTTCCCCCGTAGCGAGAAACTTCTCATAATAGGAATTGTCCTCACCACGGTAAATGATTGATTCGTTTTTGTCTTTCTTGATTTTCTTTTCCTTAATTAGTCTTTCTTTTTCTACTCTGATGCGTTCAAGAAGCATAGATGCAGGTTCGTCATTAGGATCTTGCGGTACAAGTTTCCCCTGTATCGCCCACTGAAGTATGCTGTTTTTTAATTGCTTTCCGTTCATTTTTTAATCCTCTGCTTGTACTCTATATGAGAAATACTTTGAGTCTATTTTTACTCCATTTTTAAGTTTGGAATCCATCTCCTTATTCATTGTTGGGAGGAAAGAAAAATAATTCTGAATAGCAGACATAATACCTGCATTGCAACTCTTGTTTTTTTACCCAATTTTGAGGAATGAAACTTTTATTATTCTGCTCGCAATTGTTTTTTTCTGCCGAAATAGCACTGTTTAAACAGTTTGCCGCAATATTAATTATGCTGTCAACAAGATTGTTTTCAGAAGCAACTTTTAAGCACTCACTCGGTGATGGTACATTTGTTTGATTGTTACATTTAGCAAAAACCATTGATATGGCAAAAAGAAGATGGTATGGAGCATAAGCCTTCATTGTTAGTAGTTCCTCTTCCAGTCCTAATGGGTTTTCCTGAGTCCATGCATCCATTATTTTTCTCATCCAAAACGATAGAGCATAAGCATCTTCAGGCAAATAGTCGTTCTTGAACAATGTATTGAAATACTTGTCAAAAATCTTAGTTTCACCATAAGATAAATTAGGTCTTTGCATGTACCAAGCTGTAAGATTCTTTCCTAAATATGATAACTCTATGCAGTACTGTTTGTCCTTGTCGGCTGGAATAATTTCACCTCTTTTGGTTGCAAAGAATCCATTAGAATATTTTGCTTCGTATGCCTTTTTGAGTTTTAATATCTGCTTACTGTTACTGCGTAAATCTCTTGCCTTTACAGCACTTTGCGTGTTTGTGTTAATGCTAATAGAATCAGCCCTGTCTCTTTGTGGAATTTCATAAAATCTGAATAGAACATAAGCATCATCACGCTTTCGTACATTCTCACTACAACTTAAAATAGTATTCAATGATTGACATCCATTTACAACATTCAATCCATAAAGTTTAAACTCACCATTGCCACATTCTTCAATTTTGTTACAAATGGCAGTGATTCCATTATGAAAAAAGAAGAAGTCACCACATTTATTCGGATCGTTTATGGTTTTCTTGATCTTTTTATTTACGGTATTGTTAATGCCTAAACTCTGTCGTACATTTTTCTGGAACAAAGACCCATCTTTAATGCCAGGGAGTTTTATACATTCTTTCAGAGGCATGGCTGCAACTATTACGCTTGTCGCCCCTAATTCTGTCGTCATATATTTACCAGCTTCAAGCTTGATAGTATGGTTTAAAGTTGGATTCGTTTGTTCAATAACACAACTATAAGCATCTTCCAAACCTTGTTTATCAACTACGGAGAATTGTGTACTATAATTCAATTCAGCATCATCTTCCTCTGATAATTTGGTTTGGAATGAATGTATATCATCCATAGCCGCATCCGTAAAGATAGATGTTGTTATTAATTCAAAACATACGCAGTAAGAGTCATCTTCTAATGCTGTTGCTATTTCTGATATTTTAGTCTTTAATTTAGAATTAGCATTTTCCTGTAATTGAGCTAAGTTACTAAACTGGCTCCAAGCAGATATAACTTCTCTCACAGGAGTTGCATCAACAGATTCACCAAGGTAGTATTTCCCTTGTACAATATATATTTTTTGCTCGTCTTCATCAATATATACGGCATCAATTTGTTTATCATTGGCTCCGTCTGTGATGGCATCTTTAGCTTGTCTTTGATCCAGAAGATGTATATTCCGCATATACCACGCAACGAAACGTTGACCATCATTTGGAAAATTATTTTTATAATAATCTTGCGTAATTTCGTTTTTTATGATTTCAAGTACATTCGCCATAATTATATTCATTTATTCGTAATCTTCGCTTTGTATTCCTAACTCACCTTTGCTCATGGCATTGGCAATATCTATTTTCAGTTCTTCGTCATAATCTTTACTGGTCAAAAAGCTATTGACGATGCGTAGCAGCAAATCTTGGTCGATGTTCGATGCTGCCACGTGATAAATGATAGATTCCAATGTACGCATACAGATACAAGCGTGCCAATAGTAATTATTTTTGTGTAAGAAGTACGCACCCAAAGTCAGTGCAATACGCTTGTTCCCATCATTGAAGAAGTGCCCGGAACAAAATCTATACATCAAATAGGTCAGTTTGTCGGCAAAGGTAGGATAGTATAAATCGTTTTGCACAAAATCCAATGTAGCACGAATACCGCCTTCATCACGCACTCCTTCAAAGCCACCATCACTGGCATCAATCATTTTGCCATAGATGTTTAGGGCTTCATCGTAATCTATGTAAATAATTTCCTTACTCATCCTCTGCCTGTTTTAAGCGTTTCAGTACATCTTTATTGTCCGCTAAAATACGGTCAAAATCAATAGACTGGTCACCGATGAATCGTTCAAACTCTTCAGGAGTAACAGCTTGCAGATAGTCTGCAATGTTACCATGATACGCATCCCGGAAACTGAAGTCCCTTGAAGCCATTTTTGTTCTGGCATCATTCAGATAAGGTTTCTGCATGGGATGTTCGGCAAGTTCGTTCACAATACGCTCCACTTCGTCAATGGTAAGTTTTCTACCACCGTTTTCCTTGAATCGTTCATTGATAGCTGCACCCACACCGTTTTCAAAAGAAGAAATAACCAATAAAACCTCTGAATACAGCGTGTGTCGAACATTGTCTTTGGAATCCAACTTCAACACTTCCCGGTATTCCTTAGCATTCTCCTTGAATACAGCCTTGTATATGAAATCTGTAATTTGAGAATATTTGTATGTGGGATGTCCGTCCACATATTGATTGATGGCAGAAGTGAGATTTTTACGATAGTTTTCCTCTGTTATTGCGGCAGGAAGGTAATGCACATCCCTGCGGTTGATATATTTTGTTCCTCCACCTGTCTTTTCATTGATGGTAGTAATCACAAAATCCAAGATAAGGCTACGGACTTTCTTGGCTTTCTCACTCTCTGTAAGTAGCATACCCATATTCAAGAAAGAGCGGAAATTAAACAGTCCAAGTTGCGTTGTTTTGCTCGCCTCATTAATAAGGTGAGCAAATTCTAACTTAAACTCTTTCAGCTGTTTACCCTTACATAAAATATATCCGTTATGCTTCAATTCATCAGAATTTGATTGCAGGTAACGATCTATTGTAGATGTGTCAACTTGATAAAAGTCGGCAACCATTTTTTTTTGTAAAGCGGTATTCTCCCTCAAAGAGCATTCCTTCTATATCAAGATGTTCTTGTACTTTACTGACCGCAAAACGATTGTTAAGTACATTCTGCCGTTCTATGTTTGAGATGGTCAAATCTTTCATATCACTTCACTATTATCAGTTACACGATTTTATGTCTATGCCGAGAATTTTTTGAATCTCAGAAAGGGTTTTGTCTATTTCATGGTCGAGTGCAGCACGTTTCTCAAAATACTGTTTGAGCAGTTCTGCCGGAGGGAGTATTTCTTCTTCCTCTTTCGGGAACTTGCACTGGTCGAAGTTGCAATCCAAATCAATCAACTGTTGGGCAGTGAACACACGGCTCTTTTCTCCCACTTCATCACTGATAATTTCTTTCCTGTCTTTCCACCATTCCTGAATAGGTAGGGTATGCTCCACCTTCATTGGTTTGGTCTTTGAGAAGTGCTTGTAGTCTTCCGGCATATCCAAGCGATAGAACCATATCTCTTTAGTCTTGAATCCTTCTTCGCAGCCCTCTGCTTCTTCATTATTAAAGAAAAGAATGTTGGTTGCAATAGAGGTATATGGGGAGAATATCGAGCCCGGTAAACGGATGATGGTATGCAGATTGAACTTGCGGAGTAAATTTTCTTTAAGTGCAAGTTTTGCTCCATCCGTACCAAACAAGAAACCATCTGGGATAATCACACCGCATCTACCACCAACTTTGAGGCGGTACATGATAAGGGCTATGAACAAATCCGCTGTTTCACTTGAACGGTACTGCACCGGGAAATTGCTTTTTACACTATCTTCTGTGCTACCACCATACGGAGGATTCATACCGATAACATCCACTTTATCGCTTTCCTTGAAATCAGTGATATTTGTTCCAAGCGAATCACAGTTAGCTATATTGGGAGCTTCAATATCATGGAGTAACAGATTTGTTATACTCAAAAGATAAGGTAGCGGTTTCCATTCTTGTCCCACGACTGCATTTTGCAGTTTTTCTCCATCTTCGGCAGAACTGACGCTCTTACTCATATAATTGAGAGCAGAGGTAAGGAAGCCGCCTGTACCACTGGTGAAGTCACCAAAGGTCTCGCCCAATTTCGGGTCAAGCATCATCACGATAAAGTCTGTCAAAGCACGTGGAGTATAGAACTCACCTGCATTGCCTGCTGATTGCAAGTCTTTCAAGATTCCCTCATAAATATCTCCAAATGTGTGGCGGTCATCAGCATCGTCAAATTCGATTTCATTTACGATGTTGACCACTTGACGCAAAAGCGTTCCATTCTTCATATACTGGTTTAAGTCAGCAAATGTTTCTAGAACAATGCTTTTGGCTCTTGGTGTATTGGCGTCTATCGGAAGATTCTTTAAAGTAGGGAACAGTTTTTCATTGACAAAAGAGAGCAATGCTTCTCCTGTTAATGCTTCACCGTCTTTTTTCGTCTACTGCCCATTTACGCCAACGCAAATCTTCGGGGATGATAGACTTGTAGTTTTCATCTTTGTATTCCCAAGTTTCTTCCTGAGTGTCATAGACTTTCAAGAAAAACATCCAAGTCATTTGTTCAATTCTCTGTGCGTCACCATTGATACCAGCGTCTTGGCGCATTATATTTTGGATTCGCTTTATGATGTTGTTTACTGCCATTTTTAAGCTGATTTATAAATTTGATATTCTAGTTCTCTGATGGCTTGCTCAAAAGCAACCTTACCGCCAAATAACTTTATGATTTTTGTTGGTTTCCCTATGCTGTTGAACGGCGGTATCTCCAATATATTTGCCTTTTCAAAGTCGAGAATACCATTCTTTGCATATTTGTCAAGAAGAGCCTCCAATACTTCACGGGCTTTACCTTCGTACTTCCCGAAGTAATTACGCTTCTTTACATTGTTTGCTCTCTCTTTCCTTGTTAATGGCGGTTGGTCAAACGCAACGTGGCATATCACATCAAAGATGTCGGCATCCTTCAATGCCGGATTAGCTTCACGTACAGCATCTATCAGAATAGCATATTCTTTCAATTCATCCATAATGGCTTGTTTGCGTTCTGCCTCCGTCCACGTTTGGATAAAATCATCCAAAGTTTGGTAATGGCGTAATAATTGCTTTTTAGCAAACGACTGAACACTTTCCGTTCTCATCGTCTTGCCATCTTCTCCTAACACTGAAACGATTTCATGGGCAATGCGAATATTCTTACCGCTGATAAGATATTTCTCACGAGGCTCAGATACTATTGGAATTTCTGGAGCATCTATGATTTTGTAAGGCTTGGGCTTTTTCCCTCCTCCTTTTGGTGGTTCCGGGTCGCCATCAAATGCTGGATCTTTGAATTTTGCGGTAGCATTGCGGAAATCAAGGATTTCCAAATGCCATTTGCCCTTGTCTTTTCTAAGTCGTGTACCTCGTCCAATGATTTGCTTGAATTCAGTCATAGAGCCAATTTCTTTGTCTATGACGATTAAACCACAAGTTTTGCAGTCCACTCCTGTAGATAGAAGTTCGGAAGTGGTAACAATCACAGGATAAGGTTCGTCAACACTGATAAAGTTGTCTAACTGCTTTCTTACCTTCTTTATCCTCGCCAACAATACGTGTAACATAGTAAGGCGATTTCTTACATAAATCGCTATTCATATTGATAAGCAGCGTCCGCATTTCGGCAGCTTCCTCAATATCAGAACAGAATACGATTGTCTTTGTCATACGACCAATGTCATGTAACATTTGGGTTATCCTATGTGCTACTACTTTACGCCTTAACTTGATAGCAAGATCACGACCTATATTCTGTCTTTGATATAGTTTCTGCTCAATCTCCTTGCCTAATAATCTATTTCACCTTCTTCTGGAGTCCATCCTTGTAAATCAATATTAATAAAGTCTGCTGTAACTCGTAAGGAGCCAAAGAAACCATCTTGGATGCCTTGGAGTAGGTGAATAGGTATATACTGGCTCACCGAAATAATCCAAGTTGTTTGCTCCTTCGTCAGCTTTCGGTGTGGCTGTCATACCAATTTGAGTAGCCGCACTAAAATACTCCAATACCTTGCGCCATGCGGAATCGTCTTTTGCACTTCCTCTATGACACTCATCGACAATAATTAAATCAAAGAAGTTTGGCTGCACCTCTAAGAATGGATCTGGCTTACCTTCTTTTCCGACCAGTTGATGATATAACGCCATATATACCTCATATGATGAATCAATCTTTTCTTCACCTTCTCCAACAGAAGTTATCTTGGTCATAAACTTCTTGAATGGCTTGAAGTCTTGAACCATCGTTTGGTCAATGAGTATATTACGGTCTGCAAGATAAAGAATCTTTTTCTTAGATCCACTTTTATGAAGCCTATGAATAATTTGAAATGCAGTAAAAGTCTTGCCTGTACCGGTAGCCATTACTACAAGTACACGCTGTTGTCCCCTTGCAATGGCTTCCACGGTACGGTCAACCGCTATGCGTTGATAGTATCTTGGTTCGTGGCTATGGGCATCATAATAAAAAGGTGTTTCTACAATATTAAGTTCATTCGGTGCATAGTTCTTGGATGCAAGATAACGATTGTACAGTTCTTCCTCTGTCGGAAAGTCCTCTAACTTAATTTCTGTTTCTTTCCCCGTGATAAAGTCATGTTCCAAGAAAGCATCGCCATTACTGGAGTAGGCAAATTTCAAGTCAAGGATTTGGGCATAATCCATAGCTTGTTGAATGCCCCCTCCAACCGCATGTTTATTATCTTTAGCTTCAACTACCGCAATGGGCTTACCTTTATGATATAATAGGTAATCCGCTTTTTTGCCCTCCGCTACTGAATGTTGATTGCCAATAACAAGT
>VOFE01002429.1_pt1 | contig 16000 bp, 23 predicted proteins | sample 5384071 | NCBI WGS metagenome assembly VOFE01 (sample SAMN12384724, study PRJNA508395) | human gut metagenome | isolation source: healthy gut D | host: Homo sapiens
AAGGATAGGTACGGTGGGGATTAACCCGTCAGATTTTCCATTCGATTTCTACCTTTTCGTTTGTCGCCCGGATGACGGTTATCAATGCGTCCACCACCTGCCTCTTGTCCTCAAAGCTGACATTCTCCCAGTCATCCAGATACCCGGAAATGCTTTCCATCTTCTCCATCGGCACAGCGTCCGCAGAGAGTTTTGCAATCTCATTGGAAATGTCCTGCCGCCTTGCGTCCAGCTCCTCAATCCGGCTGTTTGCGTAGGAGAGCAAGACCGGGGTTGCGCCCGTCAGCGTGTCAAGCAGCTTTTCAATCTCGCTTTCTACCTGTGCCAGTTCCAGCCGCTTTGCCGCCAGCTTCGGGGAGATTTTCGCCGCTTTGTTCCGGCCTGTCAGCGTCTTAAAATCTTTCAGCTTCTTTACCATAGCCCCATAGACTACCGCTTCCAGTTCGTGCAGCTTCACGCACCCGCAGCCGGGACACGCCTTGCTGTCCGCATGGACGGTGCAGCGCAGGTAAAGAATACCGTTGGAGTGCGCTGACATGAGCGCATAGCCGCATTTCCCGCATTTGATTTTTCCCGCCATCCATGTGTTCCGGGCTTTCCTTGCGGGCTGGTAAGTGTGGCTGGCAAGCAGCTTCTTCCTGCATTTCAGCCACAGCTCCGATGGGATAAACCCCTCATGTGGAGCCAGTACCAGCGTCTGTCCTTGCAGGTGCTTGTGCTTGTCCTCTGTATTCCCCTTGCCCTGATAGTAATAGCAGCCGTTTGTCCCGGCAAAGTCGGCGGCGTCATTGTAAATATCCGTCCCCTGGCTCTTGTAAAACTCGTATATATCAAGGTCAGCCATAACATAAATCGGGTTGCGGAGAATGACACTCAAAGTCGCCCTTGACAGCGGCCTGCCGTGATAAGTACGCATACCGTCCACCGTCAGCTTCTTTGTAATGTCATGCAGCGATACCTGCGGGTCAGCGTACATCTCATACATCTGCCGGACAAAGGCCGCTTCGGTTGGCTCTATTACCAGCTTCTTTGTGCGCACCCCGTCCATCACATAAGGCTCTGTCCGAAATCCGTAGGGCGTTTTGCCGCCCATTTTGAAGCCCCGCTGGCAGCGGGAGTGCCATGCGTCCTGCACCCGCTTCTGTATCGTTTCCCGTTCCAGCTGGGCGAACACGATACAGATATTCAGCATAGCCCGCCCCATCGGGGTAGAGGTATCAAACTTCTCCGTAGAGGACACAAACTCCACTTCGTACTCTTGGAAGAAGTCCATCATCTTCGCAAAGTCCAGTATGGAACGGCTGATACGGTCGAGCTTGTAAACCACCACTTTCCGCACAAGGCCGCTTTCAATATCCCGCATAAGCTGTTGGAATTGTGGACGCTCCGTATTTTTCCCGGAATACCCTTTGTCCTTGTACTCGTTGCAGTTCCCGCCTTTCAACTCGTATTTGCAAAACTCAATCTGGCTTTCAATGGAAATGCTGTCCTTTTTGTCTACCGATTGTCTTGCATAGATTGCGTCTATTCGATTGTTCATATTGTCGCTCCTTTTCTTAAAAAAGAAACGGAGCTGCTGACAGTTTTATTATACCGCCAGCAGCCCCGCAAATCAATGATGGCTTCGGAAAACCTTATGCCCCGGCTTCCTCACTCTGCCGTTTGTCGGCATACTTGCGGAACACCTCATAAAGCTGCTGTTCCAGCTCCCGGCGTTTTGCCGCTTCCTGCTCCAGCGTGAACACCGGGGAGAGATTTTCCAGCGTGATTTCCTTTCCCTGAAAAGTCACGACTTCGGTTTCTTTCTTGTATCTGATATGCTCCATAGTACCTCCGTATTTAATTTTCAAAGTGCAGTGCCGCCATGCTGCGGCGTGAAATGTTTTCTGTCATCAATCACCTTTCCTTTGTGTGCCGCTGCTGCCGTTTCAGTTCTGCCAGCATATCCGGCGGGATACGGTCTACCAGCCGCTGAATGTCTTTCAGCTCGCTTTCCAGCTTTGCCCGTTCCATCGTATCTTTCATCTTGCCTTTTTCGCTGGCTTTGGCTCTGGCTTCCAACTGTTCATTTTCTGCCAAAAGGTCGTTTATCGTGACCTTGTATTTTTTGAGCTGACCGGAGAAGTTCTCCATCTGCGGAAACCACTTTTTCAGCAGGGAGAGGGCTTCCTCTTTCTTCTTTCCGGTATTGAACGGGGTAATATCGCCCAGCGTGGCTTCAATGGTTCTTGCCTGTTTGGAGAGATTGACCGCCTGCTTGAACAGACGGGTGGGGATATGCTTCCTGCCCGTCTTGCTGGCACTTTCCCCTCGCTCCAAGTCGGGATATTTCTCCACCATGTAGGCGTGAAAATCGTCCTGCCATTTTGTGAGGCTGGCTCTGTTCCCAATAATCTCCTTTGCACACAGGCGGTTGTCCTCTGTCAGCGGGACAAAGACCAAATGCAGGTGGGGCGTTTTCTCGTCCATGTGTACCACCGCCGACACGATATTTTCCCTGCCTACCCGCCCGATTAAGAAATCAGCCGCCCTCTGGAAAAATTCCTGTATCTCCTTTGGGGACTTCTTCTTAAAAAATTCCGGACTGGCGGTAATCAGCGTATCCACAAACCGGGTGCTGTCCTTGCGGGTTCGGCACCCGGCTTGCTCAATCCGGCTCTGAATGAAGTGGTAATAGCGTCCCTCCGGCTTGACGATATGGAAGTTATATTTACTACGGCTGGTGTCAATGTCGGGATTACTGGCGTACTGTTCCTTTTGCCGTTCGTGATGGGCTTCCAGCGGTCTTGCCGGATTGCCCTTGTGTTTTTCAAATCGCAAAATTGCGTGTTGTGCCATGAAACTCCTTTCCCCATTCCGTTCCTTTCCGGGACTTTTCCACAGGAAAATCCCGCAGAAAATATCTCGGATCGGATAGGAATGGATAAGATATAAATAAAATCGTTTTAATCTCTGTATTTCTATATACCGTCCGGTTTTCGTACTTCAAGAGGATTGATTATCGTACTCATCGAGTGCGGCTTTCAGCCCTCCGGCGTACCAGAATGGGATTTCTTGAAGTCGGTGTTTGGAACCGCTTCGTAGGATTTTGGGTAAATGCGGTTGGGTTTTCCACAGCCCTGCTTCTGGATTTCCACCAGTCCGGCATATTGCAGTTCCCGCAGGGTGTTGACCGCCTTCTGCCGCCCGCAGTGGAGCAGCTCCACTACCTCGTTGATGGGATAGTAGAGGTAAATCCGCCCATATTCATCTGCCCAGCCGTTTTTCCGGGACAGGTCTGTCCGGCGCAGGATAAAGGCGTACAGTACCTTTGCTTCGTTGGACAGTGGCGTGAATGTGGGTGCTTCAAAGAGGAAATTCGGGAGCCGGGTGAAGCTGACCGATTTCTCCGGCTGATGAATATAAATAGTGTTTGTCATACTGTGTTTTGTGGACAGTTAGAGGCCCATTTCCGGGGTGGGACGTATTTTGATATTGACCTGCCCCGGTTCTGTGCTTCTAAAGCCTTATGAATAAAGGCTTTTCCCCTGCCTAACTGTCCACAGCAGACCTCCTTTTCCGTTCACTTTCTGTTTTCTGCCGCCTGTGAACTCTGGCGGCGCAGTCGGGACAGTATTTCGCCCGGTTGGACTTTGGGACGAACACTCTGCCGCAGACCGCACAGCGTTTTAGCTCCTTATCCCGGAAAATCTCTGCTTCCAGCGTTCCGATTTGCGGTAAGACCGACCAGCGGAACCACTTACAGCAGACCGAGAAAGAAATGGTCTGGGGGCAGGTGTGGGCGTCCCCGTCGTCAAGGGGCATACAGTTCCCGTCCTCATAATTGCAGCACTCCCGGCGGATTAAGGCGTTTGCCTGTTTCCTCTGTGCCGGTGTCATGCGGCAGAGAGTACCGTCCGGCCTGCGTTCCAGCGGTGGCAAGTCTTTATAGGGGTTATCTCTCATGCGTTCCCTCCATTTTTCGCTTTTGCCGTTCGCCCCGAAAAGGCTTCCTGCCCCATCTCTGCGGCGTGTTCCAGCGCTGGCACGCTCCCCGGACTTCGGGACATTTTGTCCCGAAGCTGGCTCTTTGCAGTGCTTCCCTTGCCGGGGTATTCCTTTTCGGACGGTCATTTTCTTTTCAAGGTGCAGCTCATCGATGAACTACCCTAAGTCTACACCTAAAAGACCGCCCGCCCCGTATATCCATAAGGTCGGAAATCGGCTTGGAAAACAGCCTATTTCCACGCTCTCGGAATTGTGATAGAATGGAAGAAACAGAACGGAAAATCAGAATTATGGAGGGAACTATATGACAAAGGAAGAATTTTTAATTCGTATAAAAGAAGATGAAAATTACTCACCTGGCTGGCAAGCTATTGATGACGCCTTTGAGAAACTTTATCCAGGGCAAACCCCAGACCATTTTGGGACAATTCTGACTTCAAGAGCAATGATGGGCGGAGATGAATATTTAGACGGATTTTCCATATACAATTCTCCGAAAGGTTACAAGCATTTGGTTACTTATGGAATGACAGTTCTTTACGGTGACGAGGATGCTTTTGGTGGCGAATGGAACGGCTGGGGTTATGAAATGACTATGAAGCTGAAAGAGCATGACACAGAAAGTTGTATGTGGGTGGTTGATATGATGTCTAATTTGGCAAGATATACATATACAACTAACCGTTTTTTTGAAGCAAATCAATACATTAAAGGCAATGGAACCTCCTTGCACATCGGCGCAAATTCTTCAATTACTGCACTTTTATTGGTAAACGATACAGAAGCGAAACCGCAGATGTCTGTGTATGGAAAGACAGAATTTATTCAGCTTGTCGGAATAACTGAATCGGAACTTCAGGCAATTATTGCGGATCGCAATAACATTCCCAAGTTGATTGCCTGCATGGAAGCAGACGGTAATTGGATTTGGTTAATTTTTGAGAATATGAAGTCCGATAATTTCCCATTTATTGAGCAGACAAGGGGAGGGAGAGCATGGAACTATCCATACAAGAGCGACTGAAAGATTTGCGTGTGGAGCGTGGGCTGACGCTGGAGCAACTTGCGGAGCAGACGCACCTCTCCAAGTCTGCGCTGGGTAGTTATGAAGCGGACGACTTTAAGGACATCAGCCACTATGCCCTTATCAAGCTGGCGAAGTTTTATGGCGTGACCGCCGATTATCTGCTGGGACTGTCCCAAACAAGAAATCACCCAAACGCCGATCTTGCAGACCTGCATCTGAGTGATGATATGATTGAACTATTGAAAAGCGAGCTGGTGGATAATTCCCTCTTGTGTGAGCTGACGACACACCCGGATTTCCCCCGGCTCATGGCCGACCTTGAAATCTATGTGAACGGCGTGGCGGGAAAGCAAGTACAGAGTGCAAACGCCATTGTAGACGCTGTGAGCGCAACGATTATGAAGCAGTACAATCCCGGCTTGTCTGACCCGCAGTTACGACAGCTTAGATCGTAAATGTAGACCGCAGAAATGAATGCGTGGGTCAGCTCATAGGTCAGAGCTTTGCAGTCGGCGTACTGTTCGCAGACAGCATCCAGCTTTTCATCTGAACAGGAGGTCTCGGAGTCAAGCTCCTTCATCCGCTCGTGACTGCGCTGGATTGCTCCATCGTTTTCAGCAATCTTCACATCCGTTGCCGCCTTCTGCTGAATGTACGCCTCCTTCGTGATGCTTCCGGCTGCATACTTCTCGTAGAGCCTCAGCTTGGACGCCTTGTGCTGCTCGTTCTGCTTTTGCAGAGTGCGGATTTTATCAGCACATTCCTTGATGGCAGATTTCCGCAGATCACCGACTTCGCGGTTCTGTATTGCTTCCTTCTGTGCCAAAGCAAGAAACTGAGTAAGGGCATGGAAGACAACCTTCTCAATATCCATTTCCGGAAAGCTCCTGCCAACCGGACAGTCTGTGTTTCCGTTGTTGACCGAGTGAATGCACTGGAAGTATCGAATGCCAGCCTTGTTCTTTCGGCGTGTCATAGCACGTTTACAGTTACCGCAGCGGACGAGTCCCTTGAGCGGATAGTCATGCTGCTTGCGCGTGGGATTCCGTCCTCCGCCTCGAATGACCTTCTGAGCAAGCTCAAAGTCTTCCTTGCTGATAATAGCTTCATGCGTTCCTTCTACGATGATCGGCTCATTGACAACACGCTTTTTTGAGCCGACGCCGCAGGACTTCATTTTGCGGCTGACCAGCGTTCCGGTGTAAACAAGGTTCTTGAGGATGTTATAGACCATCACGGTTTCCCAACTGATTTTCTCGCTCATGTTACTGAACTTCTTCTTGTCGGGATGCTTGCTCTTGAAGTATTGCCCCGGCGTCGGGATGCCTTCATCATTCAGGCTGCGGGCGATCTGAGAGGTGTTGCTGCCTTCCAGCGCCTCGCGGAAAATACGACGGATCACATCAGCCGCCTCCGGGTCTACGGCAAGCTTGTTCCGAATGGTGGGATGCAGGACGTAGCCGTATGGGGCGTAGCCACCGACATACTTGCCCTGCTTCATCATCTGGATTTTTGCCGATGTGGTCTTTACGGAAAGGTCTTTGCTGTATGCGGCGTAGATGATGCTGCGCATAACCACTTCCAGACCGCCCGTTGTGCCTTTGTAATCGTCGCTGTCATAGCCGTCGTTGATGGAAATAAAGCGGACGCCCATGAATGGAAAAGTGCATTCCAGATAGTTTCCCGTTTCAATATAGTCACGAGAAAAGCGGGAAAAGTCTTTGACGCAGATCAGGTTGATTTCCCCGTGCCGGACTTTCTCCATCATCGCCGTGAACTGAGGACGGTGAAAGTTCGTGCCGGTATAACCGTCATCCGCAAACTCAGACCGCTGACAGTGAGACACTCCGGATGATTGTCGAGAAAGCGATTGATGAGCATACGCTGGTTGCCGATGCTGTCACTTTCCGCCTTGCTGCCATAGCCGGTATCTTCATCAGCCATTGAGAGGCGGATGTAGATGCCGATGTTGTATTCCTTGCTCATTTACATCGCCTCCTGTACTTCCTTGATACTCTGAACGGTCAGAGCGTAAATATCGCCGTATTTCATGACCAGCTCGATTGAGCCGTCCTCATGGACTTTCACAAGCTCTACGGACTCGTCAACCAACTCCTGAGAGAGCATCGTTGCACCGCTGACGGATTTCATCAGCGTGAGCCACTTGTTGTCCTCGGACATTGCCTCGGCAAACTTTACCTTCCGCTGAACCGCTTCATCCAACCGCCGTGAAGGTTAGCATACTGCTCATCGTAGGCTTTCTTGGCAAAGACGTATTCCTCTTCATCGAGAATGCCTTCGTGAAGTCCTCATAGAGCCGAGTACGCTTCTTGGAGATGCCGCTGAGTTTCAGATTCAGGCTTGTGATGAGCGCATTCTGCTGATCGCGGATGCTGCGTTCGCCTTCGCTGTTTCTCAGCTTGGCAAGCAGCTTGTCGTAATTGAGAGCCGCCTTGACTTGAAGCTGGATCGCCGCAAGCACATCGGCTTCGAGCTTATCCTGCCGCGTATAGTGCGGCGTACAGAGATTGCCGCGCTTGACGGATGAACTGCACTCATAGAAGGCGTACCATGCGCCGTCCTTGCGCTTGTCAACGCGCTTGCGATGGAAATAGAGCTTCCTGCCGCAGTCTGCACAGACGATTTTGTCTTCAAAGAGATTGATCAGTGTAGCGCGGATTTCCTCCGTGCGCTCCATCTTCTCAATCCTTGTCCTTGCAGCAGCGTCGCGCAGCTCTCGTACCTTCTGAAAGTCCTCACGGGAGATGATCGCCTCATGAGTGTTGGGAAAGACGATCCATTCCTCGCGGTTGATATGCTGATTCTTGACGCCCTTGTAGATGGCGTTCAGCGTCCGTCCGAGAACGGTATCTCCGACGTAATGGGGATTATCCAGAATTGTCGTGAGTGAAGACTTGTTCCAAATCTTCTTTGCCGTGGCATTGCCCGTGCGGACGCCGACCTGATACTTCTGAAACTCCGGATTGGGTGCGTTCATTGCATCAAGCCGGTCTGCAATCGCCGGAAGAGACAGCCCTTCAATCTTCCATTGGAAAATCTTCCGGACAATCGGCGCGGTTTCCTCATCGAAAACCATATTGCTGTGTTCCTCATCCCAGCGATAACCATACGGGAAGGTTGCGTTTCTTGAAGTCTCCGCTTTCCATCTGTGCCTTGAGCGCAGTGGAAACCTTGCGGGAGATGTCCTTCGAGTAAAGGGTGTTGATCATGTTTTGCAGAGGGATAATGAGGCTTTCGCCGGAACCGTCCGTATCAAAGTTGTCGTAGTTCTCTTTGATGGCGATAAACCGAAGCCCGATCTGCGGGAAGACCCGTTCCAGATAGGTTCCTGCCTCAATATAGTCACGCCCGAACCGGCTGAGATCACGAACTACAAGGCACTTGATCCTGCCGGTGCGGATGTCGTTCATCAGACGGTTGAACTCCGGTCTATCAAAAACCGTACCCGTTCGTCCGTTGTCCACATAGGTATCTATCAGATTCAGGTAGGGACGCTCTGCAATGTAGGACTTGCAAATCTCAATCTGATTTGCGATGACATCCACCTTTTCAGACTTGCCGCTGTTTTCAACGGAAAGACGGGCATAGATGGCTGTTGAGAAGACCTCGGAAGAAACAGACTCGATAACCGGCTCTTCAACTGCGATTTGCTTTCTGCTTTTTCTTGCCACTTGCTCATCCCTCCTTTATACGGCAATGTCCAGCTCATCGGCATAGCCGAGAACGTATTCAAGCGTCTGCTGGTATTCGTCCTTGTACTTGAAGACGATTTCGATTGCATGGTTTTCGTGAATCAGAATGCGGTCAACAAGGGACATCAGCACACGGCGGTTCAGCTCTTCGACGTTTTCATACTGCTTGAAAAGCGTTACCCAGTTCCGTTCAGTCGTGCCGGTTGTCACCGTCTGCTTCATTTCTTTTTTGACCCGCAGAAGCGCGTCCTGCTTGTCCTCAATGGTTTTGGTGTAGCTGTTGCGGAACTCGAAGTATTCCGACTTATCAATGACGCCGCCGATGAAGTTCTCGTAAAGCCCCAGCTTGAGCTTTTGGTACCGCTCGATCTCTTCCTCGATTTTGGCGATCTGAGCTTCGTAATTGAAAGCCTTACGGCTCTGAGACGGAAGCCGTTCTATCATCGCAAGCGCGTGTTCGAGATTGATGACAAGCTCGATCTGGTCATGAATAGCACGGAAGACCTTCTCTTCAACCTCTTTTGCGGCGATGCTATGCGGGCTGCACGTCCGGCTGTGCTTATTGGTAGAACAGACGTAGTAGATATACTTTTTCGTCTTCGACGGGACGGTCTTGCGGATCATTGGCTGCTGACAGTCTCCGCAGAACAGGAAGCCGGAAAACAGATGCGCCTCGTCCTGATCGGGTGAGCAGCGCATATCCCGCTGCATCATGACCTTGACTGCCATGAAGTCCTCGTAGGACACAAGAGCTTCATGCGCATTTTCAACCTTGACCCACTCGGATTCGTCCTTGCTTTTCACGACGCGGACTTTGTAGTTGGGAGTGCCTCGCTTACCCTGAGCCAGAACGCCGATATAAACTTCGTTGGTGAGAATGCGCTGGACGGCTTTGTATGTCCATTTTGCGGTATCGCCGGTCTTGAAGACGGTATCGAACTTCACACCGGCGGAATGCTTGTATTCCATTGGGGACAGGACGCCCATCTGGTTCAGACGCTTTGCAATACGTCCGATGGAGAAGCCGTCCTTGTACATGGAAAAGATCATCTGCACATATTCGCTGACCGCTTCATCCACGATGAGCTGGTTTTTGTTCTCCGGCGATTTCATGTAGCCGTAAGGCGAGAACGAGCCGACGAACTCACCGCTCTTCTGCTTGACTTCCAGACTGCTTCGGATTTTCATGGAGATGTCCTTGCAGTAAGAATCGTTAATCAGATTTTTGAACGGGATAACAAAGGAGTCGGACTGCGGATCACCGGTCAGACTGTCATACGCATCATTGATTGCGATGAAGCGAATGCCGAGCTGCGGGAAAATCTTCTCAATGTAGCGTCCGCCGTCGATGTAGTTTCTTGAGAAGCGGCTGAGATCCTTGACCACGATGCAGTCAAGCGCACCCTTGCGGATTGCCTCTTCCAGCTTTTTGAACTGAGGACGATTGAAGGAAACGCCGCTGTAACCGTCATCCACAAACGGCTCACAGACAAGCTCTAAATCATCGTGCCTTGCAATGTAGTCCTCGCAGATAGCTCTCTGGCTGGCGATGGAGTTGCTTTCTACTTTGTCTCCATCCTCACGGGACAGGCGGCAGTAGATCGCCGTGCGGTAAACCTTGTCTGGCATAAAAATAACCTCCGTTTTTCTGTTTGGTGTGGTACATCAAATCAGAAAGACGAAGGCTTGCTTCAACTCTTATGAGAGGAACACGAAAACGCCACATGACCATCTAGGCAAGCGGCTTAATCCGTATTCTTCTTTTTTTGACCGATTTCATTATACCACAGGCTCAATCGCTTGTCCATAGAACCGGGTGAAAAGATTCAGACTGTTCATAAATCAAAGACCTCTCAGATAGTGTTCCAGACAATCTTCCATTGTCGTGTCCGTCGCGGCGAAGCTGATCTTCACCACAGTTTTCCCGTCCAGATAACAGTAGGGATTTCTGATCTGCTTGATGAACTCCCTCAGCCTGTCCTCTCGCGGTGCCGCAGGATCAAGCCGGACGCTGCTTCTCTGAACGAGTGTGCTTCGGTCAACCGTTTTCGGGCTGACGCTTTTCATTGTTTCAATGCCCATCATATTCTAAGCACCTCCTGTTTCGTGGAAATATTCAGGACAAAAGGATATGGCAGAGCATCTTGTGAAGACACTCTGCCACATAGTTTTCATCCTGAAACTATATAGTAAGTTTCTTTTGGGTTTGTTTCATTGTCCGGCATATTTGCAGCTCGCGCCCCTGCCAGAAGAGGGAATGCTGCGGACTACCAATGGTCAATCGGTATCATGGGACTCTCACCCCTCCGAGGATCGCTCCGAGCCGCCCCTTCAAAGAAAAGACGGAAGTATCATTATACCCGGCATCTGCATCGTCGCAAGCAGCCGCACCACACGGCTGTTATAGCTCTCCGGAGGTCGCTCACTCCCTTGCAGGAGGTCTTGGCGTCGGAAGCTGTGTTGCTTCGCAGAAGCGGAAAGATCCGCAGCACTGAACTATTCAGTTTTCAAGGAGCAGTGAAGTGGTCTGATTGACCCTTTCACTTTACAACGGACATCTTTTTGCCGTTTGTTGAGTACCGCTCAAAAAATTCTTTGAAATTTTTTCTGCACCGCTGCTTTGAGGTCAAATGCAGCTCTGATGCCGATGCCTTTCCTTCGGGCAAACTCTCGAAGAGTCAGTCCTTCACGGGTCATCGCAAGATACAATTCGCGCTGCTTCCCGGTCAGAATGGAAAGAAGCTCCTTCTCTTTGAGAGCGGTGATCAGTTCCTCCATGCAGTCGCGGGAGTCTGCCAGCCATGCAGCGGACTTCACATCGTCCTCCGGCATAGCGTCAAGGGACAGCACGGTATCAGAAATTATCTCTGCGCCGTCCTCATCCTCAGAGGTGTTGTCAGAGCCATACGAGCGTCTGATCCGCTTTTCCTCTGCGCGAAGGATTCTCATAACCTTGCGGTCAACCTCGGAAACTTCGCCGGTTCGTTTCACGCGCACCATGCACTTGCCGTCCTCCGTAGTCCAGAGGTCGTAATCGAACGCGATAGGGGTTTTAGGGATTTTCATTGTTCATCCTTTCCGCTGCGCGGGAGCAGCGGGAAGGGTGAAGACAGAAAAAGAGCCGCATGACGGTGAGGTTTGAATCCCATGCCGATAAAACAGAGCAATTAAACTCTGTCTCATGCGGCATTAGGATGACTTCACCTATCAGCGGCTCCACAGCTCAGCTATGACATATATTTTATTTTAGAACAGAGGCTTGTCCTCCGGTTCTTACTTGGTACGCGGTCGCAGTCTTCTCATATTCAGCACATCAAAGACTGTGATCCGCCCGCATTTCTTGCACTTGGATTCTACATGACCCCTCGTGTCCTCGTAGACAGCAATGGCATTATGCTGACAATAGGGACATTTCAGGTATCGGGGCTTCTGCTGGGAAATGGCAACTCTTGCCCTGCGGATTTTTTCGATCAGCTCCGGCGTCGGTTCCTGAACCCGAATGGATGCTCTCTTCATTACCACACCTCCAATGGGTCAACATACTCACTGAATGGACGATCTACCATGTAGCCGAGCTGACGAAGGCGGATAGATGCCGTTGTCTTGGAGACACCGAACAACCGGCAGAAAAGACGCAGCGTTAAGTGATCACCATACGAATACCTCCCCTCGTAATTGATCAGCGGCGTTTCTGCAAACCGACGCATTGCCAGGTCAACCTCCTTCTGAGGAAGCAGGATCGCGGCGCCCAAGACATTTGCTTGCCAGCGGGACACGAGATCCGTTTAGCATAGCACGGCAGCTTGGCATTGAAGTCCTGTTCTGTGAGTACTTCGGCCCTCTGAAAGGGATGTACCGGGTGATCAAGCGCAGCCGATTTATTTTCATAAACGAAAACCTGAGCGGACAGATGCAGCGGATTGTCTGTGCCCATGAGCTTGGGCATGACCAGTTGCACCGCAATCTGGCGAAAGGAAGCGCAATACAGGAGTTCATGTTATATGACATGACCACGAAGCCGGAGTATGAGGCGAACATCGTTGCCGCTGAAATCCTGCTCGACACCGATGAGATTCTTGAGTACATCTATGACTACGGCTATACATCCGAGCAGATTGCACGGGCAATGGGAACAGACATCAACCTTGGTCGCATTGAAAATTGCCCACTTGGCGGAAAGCGGGTATGATCTCCGGCGCATTGAACATAGGAGCGACTTCCTGAAATGAAGACCTTAGAGGGAGGCGACGAACGATTTGAACTATGACTCCTATCTTGCCCGTGCCATAGAGATTTTTAACGACAGGATGGATGCTGATTTCACAGGGGATAACATCATCCTTACCTGTTTTATGACCGACGATCAGGAAGAAATCTTTGAGCAGTTCTGCTCCAGTATTTCCCTTACCGGCTAAAAGACCGGTATCAGGAGGAAGGCTACTTCGATTTCCGGGCATCCTCCTTTATCGGGATAGACAACGGAGGTAAGGACGGCATCCTGCTCCGCACGGACATACCCTACCATCCTGTTGAGCTGCTTCATATCTTCCTGCATGAGCTGGCGCACATTTACTGCGTCATCATGAATTGGACGGGAAGAGCTTCTATGACGAATACTGTGAAGGCTATGCGCATTCCAAGGAAGAAGACGGCATGATCAACGCCGGTATGCCGTCTGGCGTGAGTGCATTGCAGAGATTATTGCGATTGAGCTTGACGATAACTGCGAAATCGTCCCCCGATCAAGGACGAAGGCAGATGTACTCCGGCAGCTCAAAGGCGAAATTGAGCCGGTAGACGGGAAACTGGCGGTCAGTGAAATTCTGGCGGCTGTTATGACCAGCGCAGAGATCGAGGCATCCCAAACATGGGAGGAAGCAGAAAGCAATCCACAGCTTAAAACTGTTTGATACCCCGCCGGAGCTGGATTTGATGAGGCTTGTCTTCAACCAGCTCCAGGACAGGCTGATTGAAATTGATGTGGACTTTATTTCAGAACTGGGCTTCCTGTATCTGAATATTTTATCCCTTAGTTTACTGCGAAACTTCCAGATGCCTTGAAGGCAACATTCAGTATTGATATGAGACAGCAAATCGGGAGGTGTGAAGATGAGTATAAAGAAGCGCTGATCGGAGTATTTTCAGATGATCCCATCAACTGGTTAAAATGGGGAATTGTATTTGCGATTCTAATTGGCGGTTATATTATTGCCATTCCGCTTTATGGGAAAGTCTCATCCCGTCTGAGCTGGGAGCGCAAGCGGGATATGTGCGCGAGCAGGGATCATGTGATTAAGGCTGCTCTTGTTAAAAAGCATCCGAAAGGCGAAGTGGGAAAATATAATTGGAGCGCCACTTACCGTTATGAATTTGATGGTGAAGAGCGGGAATATCACGCATACTTCAAAGAACCGACCAGACCGCCTGTTTATCTGTATCTGTACTATTTGGATAATCCGCAAGCTGTTTTCGGTGGAGGAATACCATTATGAGAATCATAAGGCAATCCTCTCCTGCCTATCATTTTTCTCCCTTGGATTTTGGCGTTAGCTGCGATGTTCCTTTTGAACATCCCGTTGCCAACAAAGTGAGTCGGAACCAATAGAATTTGCATGGAGAAATACAACATGGAAAATACCGTATTTGAACGCAATTATGAGATTGCAGAAAAGGATGACCGCGCAAGGGCTGTCTTTGAACGAGCCTTTGCCCCCGGTGGTTTTATGGAAGAGTTTACAAAGAAGATGGACGCGATCCCGAAGGTCATTGTGCCGGAGGACAAAGAGAATTATGAATATCTTCTTAACCGGTGCGATGACTATGCAAAGCGGCATCACGGCAGGATTTGCGGCGTTGTGGACTATGAGCACTGGGACGCGCACATCGACCTCTATTTGAGAATGCTGGAATTTGACGATGCAGAGGATATGTCCTTCGTAAAAGACATCGGTGAGAAAGCGCACTACCTTTGCATCACGCCCGTAGAAGGCGGAGGCTTTCGTGTCCATATCATGATCAACTATTTTGAAGAGCTGATGTCCGAAGAATACCGCTCCTACCTCAAATATGAGACGCTTATGGAGGATGAAGAACTGGCCTCCATGTTTGATATACCGGAGTTGTCCCCGGAGGAAGAGGCGGTTGTCCAGTTGATCAATGAAGTCCTTGACCGGTTTGATAACGAAACCCAGAGTGGACAGGACAACAGCATTCAAGGCTGCACTCAACTATGTGATGCAACAGGATAAAGAAGAGGAAAAGAGCCTCGAAGGAATTGCCGCAACACTGACGGTGCTTCTTGAAAAGGTGCTGGACGAAGAACAGAATATGGAGGGACAAGACTCATGAAATACATTCTCTACCGCTCTCTTGGTGATCTTGATAAGGCTGTTAAGAAGCATGAACTTGTGGCTGTTGAAACCGGAAAGAATATTGATGATGTGACCGATGCTCTGGTTAAAGCGAGCAGCGGATGACCTTGCCGGTATGCCGGAATATGAACGCTGTGAGACAGCGGCCTATGCACCGGAGGTAAAAGATTTTCGGAAGGTACGGCGCTATCAGTATGAGATGACGGGCATCGTCTATCCACCCAATGCCGATAAGAACATCCTGATTGATTATGGCATTGTAGAGACGGATGAATATTAGGCTATTTTGCCTGTGAAACAGAGCAACAAATTGGAAATTTATAAGGAGATAGTAAAATGCAATTAACAAAAATCGAAAAAAGAATATTGCTTGTGCTGTCGTAAATAGTAACGAAATTGTCATCACAGATGCAATCTGCGTTGGTTATGTCCGCAAAATACGATATTGCGTACAAAAACATCGTTGTCGATAAAAATTGATTACAGACTTCTTCATTCTTAAAAGGTTTAGATGATTCTACAAAAATATGTGAATTACGGTGGTCGTATTAATTTACGGTGATTATTCTCATTACAAGCAAGCCGCTAAAAGACTTTATTTATGAAAGCAACAAGGCAAGGATGTGTTTGTTCGTTACTACGCGAGATGAAGCTGTTACAAAATAGATGACACGATATTTTGATGAATTTTTCGTGGTGACAACGAAGACAGGAAGTGATTTTGAAAAGTTGAAAGGCGGGTGGTATTGTGCCCCTTCAAATTGTACGAAACGACATCACAAAGATGAAGGTTGATGCTATCGTCAATGCGGCGAACAGCTCCCTTCTGGGAGGCGGCGGTGTTGACGGCTGCATCCATCGAGCTGCAGGACCGGAGCTGCTTGCCGAGTGTAAGACGCTGG
>VOFE01000784.1_pt1 | contig 15973 bp, 15 predicted proteins | sample 5384071 | NCBI WGS metagenome assembly VOFE01 (sample SAMN12384724, study PRJNA508395) | human gut metagenome | isolation source: healthy gut D | host: Homo sapiens
AAGGGCAAGGAGAAAATTCTCAAAAAAGTGGGCGAGGAGTGCACGGAGGTCATCATCGGCGCGATGAAGGACAGCCGCGAGGAGACGATTTACGAGATATCAGACCTTTGCTATCATGTTCTGGTACTGATGGTGTCCTGCGGCATCACGATCGCGGACATCCGCGCGGAACTGGCGTCACGCCATGTAATTGACCACAAGGTCAAGCAGGAGACGCTGCAATGAGCGTACGGGAAATTTCCGCCGAAGCGCTGAGCCAGGCGGTTTACGAACTTTTTAAAGGCGTGCGTGGTGCCGTGCCGGGATGTTCTGGACGCGGTCGAACGCGCGCGCGGGGAGGAAACGGGCCCCGCGGCGGAGGTTCTGCGCCAGCTTTCGGAAAACGCCAGAATTGCCGAAGAAACGCGCCTGCCGTCCTGCCAGGACACGGGCATGGCCATTGTCTATCTGGAGATCGGCCGGGACGTACATATCTCAGGCGACGTGACGGCGGCGGTGAACGACGGCGTGCGGCGTGCGTACCGTGACGGGTACTTCCGTAAGTCGGTGCTCACGGCGCTGGGGGCGCGTCAATACGGACGACAATACGCCTGCCATCCTGCACGAACGCATCGTGGAGGGCGACCGCATCCACATTTGGGCGATGCCAAAGGGCTTCGGCAGCGAGAACATGAGCTCCGTCGGGATGCTGAAACCCTCCGACGGCGTGGCGGGCGTGTGCGACTTCGTCGTCGAGTGCGCGCGCAAGGCCGGGCCGAACCCCTGCCCGCCCGTGGTGCTGGGCGTCGGCATCGGCGGCAGCTTTGAATATGCCGCGTGTCTGGCCAAACGCGCACTTTTTGCGCGAGGTGGGCTCGGAAAATCCCGAGCCGCGTCTGGCAGTACTCGAGACTTCGCTGCGCGCGCGTATTGCGCGCTGGGCTACGGCCCGATGGGCCTTGGCGGGCGCAATTACTGTCTGGCCGTCCATATCGACGAGTATCCGACGCATCTGGCGTCGCTGCCCGTGGCGGTGAGTTTTTCCTGTCACGCGCTGCGGCACGCCGACTGCGTCATTTGAGGTGGAGCGATGGAATTGAAATTGCCGCTCGGAAAAACGGAGCTGCGCGCGCTTCGCGCGGGCGACGTTGTGACGCTGACCGGGACGATTTATACGGCGCGCGACGCCGCGCACAAGCGTCTGTGCGAGATGCTCGCGGCGGGCGAGACGCTGCCTTTCCCGCTGGAGGGCGCGTTTCTTTATTACTGCGGGCCGTGTCCCGCGCCGGAGGGCGCGGTGATCGGTTCCTGCGGGCCGACGACCTCCTCGCGCATGGACGCCTACGCGCCGGCGCTTTACGCCCACGGCGCGTCCGGCGCGATCGGGAAAGGCCGCATCGGCGCCGCCGTCAAGGACGCCATGCGGGAATACGGCGCGGTATACCTCTTGGCGACCGGCGGCGCGGGCGCGCTTTTGGCGGGGTGCGTGAAGTCGGCGGAGGTGGTCGCGTTCCCGGAGCTGGGCGCGGAGGCCGTGCGGCGGCTGGAAGTGGCCGGGATGCCGCTCGTTGTCGGCGTGGACGCCGCGGGCCGGATGTTTACGATCTGGCGACAACGCTCGCGTAAAGATGCGCGGTACTCTGGATGTATTTTTTGCAAGCGCGGCGAAAGGATGTCCTTCATGCGGTGGCGCTATGCGGGCGGCGGGCGTATGGAGAGGCTGGCGCAGGGGTGAACCTGCGTGCGGGCGAAAACCGTGGCCTTGCGCAAAGGATAACTGGAGTGAAGTCGTTTTGAGGCTAATCGAATTGAAACATTAGGCCTCGTCCCGTGCGTGGGGATTCATGGGAAGCGGGGCGTTCGGACGGACGAAACAGTGCGGAAGGAGTTGGCATGTATGATATGGGCAGAGCTGGGTGATGTCTGGCAGCGCGCCATGACGCTTGCCTGGACGTCGTTTGCGAGGGGAACCTGCCGATCGCGGCGGTTTTAACGGATGCGGACGGCTGTATTGTTTCCGAGGGACGCAACCATTTTTACCATAGCGAACGGTTTGCCTACGCGAAGCTCGACCATGCGGAGGCCGAGTGCCTGCAAACGTTGCCGTCGGGGGATCACCCCGCGATTCGCGATTATACGCTTTACACCACGATGGAGCCCTGTCCCATGTGCATGGGGATGATCGTGATGGCGGACATCCGGCATGTCCAAATCGCGGCGGTTGATCCCTGGGCCGGGGCCGTGGATATCTGCCGGACGAACCGCTATATTGCGGAGAAGCATATCGAAGTTCGGTTCATGCCGGACGCGCCGTATGGCGATTTGCAGGCGGCGCTCATGGGGTATGTCGAGCTGGCGGCCGGCCGGGGAGATGGCCGCGTATGGCGTGCGTTTTCAGCGCGCTATCCGGCGGGCACGCGCATGGCGCAGCGCTTGTTTGCGGAGCGTGCGCTCGACGGTTTCCGGACGCAGGGCGTATCCGCGGAGACGGCGGTCGGGTATGTGCTGGCACAGCTTTCACCGGATGAATTGGGAAAATAGGGGACGGTGCGGCGCTGTTCCCGCGGCGTTGCGGCATGGCTTTTCTGAGCCGTGCAGCTGCCGTTTACAGTGCGTATTTTTACAAAAATGGCGCTCCAGGGCGGGAATGGTACGGAAAAACGTGCTGTTTTTCCGAAAGGGTTATCACACACAAACAAGCCCTCGAAAACCGCTGAATTTTTGTACAATATAAGCGTGTCGGTTTGGTTGATTTCACGTCGTTTAAATGCTATACTAAGGTCGGTAGAGTTTTTCGTGACCGGCGGAGCTGTGGAAATAACCACGAGGGAGCGAAAAACGTGAAAGAATGCCGACCGCCTGGGCAGACCTGCCGGGTGGGGCAGGGCTGTCCTTTTATTGCATATGAGCGCATATTGGAGGTGCCTATGAAAAAAGTTGCCATCATTATGGGAAGCGACAGCGATCTGCCTGTCGTTGAGAAAAGCTGTCAACACGCTCGCGGAGTACGGCGTGCCGTATGAGGTACACGTCTATTCCGCGCACAGAACGCCCGAGCAGGCCAGAGACTTTGCCATACACGCGGCGGAGCGTGGTTTCGGCGCGATTATTGCGGCGGCTGGGAAAGCTGCACATTTGGCAGGGGCGCTTGCCGCAAACACGACGCTGCCGGTCATCGGCATCCCGATCAAATCCTCAAATTTAGACGGTGTTGACGCACTTTTGTCAACTGTGCAAATGCCTTCCGGCATCCCGGTGGCCACAGTTGCCATTGACGGCGCAGTCAATGCCGCTTTGCTTTCTGTGGAGATCCTCGCGGTCTCGGATGAGACGCTGGCCGGACGTCTTCAGGACGCGCGCCGGAAAGCGTCTGAAAAGGTTTTGGCTAAAAAACGATGAAATTGAAAAGAAGTTTAACAAATAGGAGGAGCGAAGGCTATGGAAAAGACCGTGCAGCTTTATGAGGGCAAGGCAAAAAAAGTTTACGCCACAAACGATGAAAATTTGGTGATCGTCTCCTATAAGGACGATGCGACCGCGCTGGACGGCCTTAAAAAAGGCACGATCTCCGGCAAGGGTGCGATCAATAACCGCATGTCGAACTACCTGATGCGGATCCTGAAAAAGAGGGCGTCCCGACGCACTTCGTCGAGGGAGCTTTCCGACCGTGAAACGGTCGTGCGAAAGGTGCGGATCGTGCCGCTTGAGGTCATCATCCGCAACATTTCCGCTGGTTCCTTTGCAAAACGTTTCGGCGTGGAGGAAGGGATCGTGTTCGACGAACCGACGATCGAATTCTCCTATAAAAACGACGACCTGCACGATCCGCTCATCAACGAGTACCATGCGCTGGCGCTGAAGCTTGCCACGCGCGAGGAGATCGACGCCATTAAGGCGATGGCCTTCCGCGTGAACAAGGTGCTGAAGGCCTATTTCCTGTCGCTGGGCGTAAAGCTCGTCGATTTCAAGCTGGAGTTCGGCAGGACCGCCGACGGCAAGGTCGTGCTGGCGGACGAGATTTCCCCGGATACCTGCCGTTTTGGGACGCTGAGACCAACGAAAAGCTCGATAAGGACCGTTTCCGCCGCGATATGGGCGGCGTCGAGGACGCGTATAACGAAATGATGCGCCGCGTGTTCGGCCAGGAGGATTAACAGCATGAGCAAGCTCAGAGAAGAATGCGGCGTTTTCGGTATTTTCAGCTGTGAAAAGACGGACGTCGCAGGCCCTGTCTACTATGGCCTTTATGCCCTGCAGCACCGCGGGCAGGAGAGCTGCGGCATCGTCGTCAACGACGACGGCCTCTTCACCTCTCATAAGGACGTCGGCCTGGTTAACGACGTGTTTACCCAGCGCGTCCTGGACAGGCTCGGGCAGGGCAACATGGCGATTGGCCACGTGCGTTATGCAACGTCCGGCGATTCCGGCCGCGTCAACGCGCAGCCGATCGTTGTGAACCACATCAAGGGCCGTATGGCGCTGGCGCACAACGGCAACCTGGTAAATTCGAACGAACTGCGCCGCGAATTGGAATTAAAGGGCTCGATCTTTCATTCGACGAAGCGATACGGAGGTCGTCTCCTATATCATCACAAAGAGCGCCTGAACGCCCCTTCCATTGAAGAGGCAGTCAACCGCGCCATGAACCAGTTAAAGGGCGCGTACTCCATGGTGATCATGTCGCCGCGCAAGCTGATCGCCGTGCGCGACGGGCATGGCTTCCGTCCGCTCTGCTATGGTCGTACGGATGAGGGCGCGTACGTTGTCGCGTCCGAAAGCTGCGCGCTGGACGCCGTCGGCGCGGAAGTTTATTCGCGACGTCCTGCCGGGGGAGATCGTTATTTTCGACGAAAACGGCGTGCGTTCCATTGAGGACCATGTCGGCAAGACGCCGATGAGCGCCTGTGTGTTTGAGTATATCTATTTTGCGCGGCCGGACTCCGTCATCGACGGCGCGTCCGTGCATTCCGCGCGCCTGCGCGCGGGCGCGTACGCGCTGGAGCATCCGGTGCAGGCCGACGTTGTGGTCGGTATGCCTGACTCCGGCCTCGATGCCGCGCTCGGGTATGCGCGTCAGTCCGGTATCCCTTTACGGCATTGGGTTTTATTAAGAATAAGTATATCGGCCGCACGTTCATTGCACCGGGGCAGAAGCACCGCGAGGACCTGGTGCGTATTAAGCTGAATCCGTTTCGAGACGGTGCGCGGCAAGCGCGTCGTGCTCGTGGACGACTCGGTCGTGCGGCACGACGAGGCGCCAGGACAGTGCGCCTGCTGCGGAGGCCGGCGCGACGGAGGTGCATCTGCGCCTGTCCTCGCCGCCTTTTTGAATCCCTGCTATTACGGTACAGACGTGCCCTCCGCGAGCTTCTCATCGCGCATAACGCACGGTGGAGGAGATGGCGGAAATCATCGGCGTGGACAGCCTGGGATTCATCAGCATTGAAAACACCAAAAGATCGCCTGCGGCGAGGGCTGTCACGGTTTCTGCACGGCCTGCTTTGACAATGAATACCCCACGGAAGAACCTGCGGCAACGGACTTCAGCAAGTACGACCGCAAAATTTCGGAGGCTAAGTGATGGATAAAAGTTTTTCAGAGAGCTATAAAAAGGCCGGCGTGGACATTACCGCGGGCTACCGCGCAGTAGAGCTGATGAAATCTCACATTGCGCGCACGGCGACGTCCGGTGTCCTGACGGGCATCGGCGGATTCGGCGGGCTTTTCGGCCTTGACCTGGCGGGCATCACGAATCCGGTGCTCGTCAGCGGCACGGACGGCGTGGGTACAAAGCTCAAGCTTGCCTTTTTGATGGACCGCCATGACACAGTCGGTATCGACTGTGTTGCCATGTGCGTCAATGATATCATTTGCTGCGGCGCGCGGCCGCTTTTCTTCCTTGACTACATCGCCTGCGGGAAGAACATTCCCGAAAAAATCGCGGCCATTGTCGCGGGCGTGGCGGAGGGCTGCGTGCAGTCCGGCGCGGCGCTCATTGGCGGCGAGACGGCGGAGCATCCCGGCCTGATGCCGGACGAGGAGTACGACCTTGCGGGCTTCTCCGTCGGCGTGGTGGACCGTGAGAAGATCATCGACAATACGGCCGTTCGCGCGGGCGATGCGGTGATTGCCCTGCCGTCCTCCGGCGTTCACTCAAACGGTTTCTCTTTGGTGCGCCGTGTGTTCGACGTGGAAAACCGCGACCTCGCGGCTCCGCTTGAGTCGCTCGGCGGCGCGTCGCTCGGCGACACGCTCCTGACGCCGACGAAAATTTACGTCAAACCGCTCCCTTGCGCTCATGGACAAAGTGACGGTGAAGTCCGTTTCGCACATCACGGGCGGCGGCTTCTATGAAAACATCCCCGCGCAGCATCCCGGAGGGATTCTGTGCGAAGATCGAGCGCAGTGCCGTGCGCGTCCTGCCGGTCTTTGACCTGATCGCGCACGAGGGCGGCATCGACGAGCGGGATATGTTCAATACGTACAATATGGGCGTCGGTATGAGCGTCGTGGTCGGCGCGGAGGACGCGGACCTCGCCCTCCGCACTCTGCGCGAGTCGGGCGTGGACGCTTACGCGATCGGTGAAATCACGGCGTCGGACGAGAGGATCAGGATATGCTGAACGAGACGTCCGCGAAGTTGCGCGTCGCCGTGCTGGTGTCCGGCGGCGGTACGAATTTGCAGGCGCTGTTTGACGCCGGCGCGCGGGGCGAGCTGCCCAGCGTGGCGTTTGCGCTCGTCGTCTCAAATGTGGCGAACGCTTACGCGCTCGAACGCGCAAAAAGGCCGGGATACCGGCCTTTGCCATCCCGAAAAAGCGAATATCCGAAGCAGCGCGATTTTGAGGCGCGTCTGCGGGAGCTCCTGACGGAGCACCGGATCGACATGATTGTGCTGGCGGGGTTTCTCAAAATCCTCACGGCGGATTTTGTCAAAGACTGGCCGCAGCGCATCATCAACATCCATCCGGCGCTGATCCCGTCCTTCTGCGGCAAAAGGGCATGTATGGCATTCATGTGCATGAGGCCGTCCTTGCCTACGGCGTGAAGGTTACGGGCGCGACGGTGCATTATGTAAACGAGATACCCGACAGGGGGCAAGATTCTGGCGCAGAAAGCCGTCCGCGTGCGCGAAGGCGACACGCCGGAGGTGCTGCAAAGGCGCGTAATGCGCTGCGCTGAATGGAAGATCCTGCCGCCCTGTACGGAAATAGTGGCCAAAAACTGTTGACGGAAAAGGAGTAACGCCATGACGCTTTTGAATCTCGGCACGCTTTTATCGAACAACGCCTATCCCGGGCGCGGGATTGTGATCGGCAGGTCCGCCGACGGGAAAAAAGCCGTCCTTTGCTATTTCATCATGGGACGCTCCGCCGGTTCGCGCAACCGTGTGTTTGAATCGGACGGCGAGGGCATCCGTACCCGCGCGTTTGACGAGTCGAAGCTCCCGAATCCGTCGCTTTACGTCTATCGCGCTGTGCGCGTGCTGGGCAAAGTACACCATCGTGACAAACGGCGACCAGACGGATACGGTCTATGACGCGCTCTCGGAGGGCGGAAGCTTTTACGATGCGCTGCGCACGTACCTTCGAGCCCGATCCGCCCATCTGGACGCCTCGTATTTCCGGTCTTTTGACCGTTGAAAACGGCAAAATGTCCTATGCGCTCAGCATCCTGAAAATGGCGGAGACGAAACGCCGCTGCGCTATTTCTACGAATACGAGTCCCCGCTCGCGGGCGAGGGCCGCATCATCCACACTTACGCGCACGACGGCGACCCGGTCCCGTCCTTTGAGGGCGAACCGGCGCGCGTGGCCATTGATGGCGATATTGACACGTTTGCCGCGTCGCTTTGGGAGAGCCTTAACGAGCAGAACAAGGTCTCGCTTTACGTGCGTTATGTAGATCTTGCGGACGCTACCGTCCAAAACCGGCTGTTCAATAAAAACGTTTAAGGGAGGCGCGGTATGGCTGACTTGAGAGACCGTTACATTTCGCCGCTTTCCACCCGCTATGCAGTGACGAGACCGCACCTGGCGGCGTCTGTGGATTGCGCTGGCGAAGGCGGAGCGCGAGCTGGGGCTCGAGATTACGGAAGAGCAGATCGCGGAGCTGGAAGCACACAAAGACGATGTCAATTACGCGGTGGCCGAGGAGCGCGAGCGTTTGGTGCGCCACGATGTGATGAGCCACGTCTACGCCTATGGGCAGCAGTGCCCCGAAGGCGGCGGGGATCATCCACCTGGGGCCACTAGCTGCTATGTGGGGGACAACACCGATGTGGTAATCCTCCGGGAGGCCAGTCGCCTGACGCTGCAAAAGTGCGCCCAGGTGGTGAAAAACCTGGCTTCCTTTGCCGATGCCCACAGGGATCAGTCCCCCTGCCTGGGCTATACCCACCTCCAGCCCGCCCAGCTCACCACCGTGGGCAAGCGGGCCACCCTGTGGATCTATGAGCTGACCCAGGAGATGGAAAATCTGGCGTACCGTCTCGACAAGCTGCTCCTTTTGGGCTCCAAGGGTACCACCGGCACCCAAGCCTCCTTTATGGAGCTGTTCGAGGGGACGAGGAGAAAATTAAAAATGGAGGGCTCATTGCCGGGGACATGGGCTTTCCGGGGTGGTTCCGGTGTCGGGCCAGACTTATTCCCGGAAGGTGGACGCCTATTTCCTGGGGGCGCTGTCTGGCATTGCCCAGAGCGCCATGAAGTTTGCCAATGACCTGCGGCTTTTGCAGTCCTTTGAGGAGGTGGAGGAGCCCTTTGAGAAGAACCAGATCGGCTCCTCCGCCATGCCCTACAAGCGCAACCCCATGCGGTGCGAGCGCATCTGCGCCCTGGCCCGCTATGTGATCTGCGACAGTCTGAACCCCGGTCTCACCGCCGGAACCCAGTGGTTTGAGCGCACCCTGGACGACTCGGCCAACAAGCGGATCTCCGTGGCGGAGGCCTTCCTGGCCGTGGACGCCATTTTGAACATTTATATGAACGTCTCCTCCGGTCTGGTGGTGAATGACAAGGTGGTAGAGCGCCGCGTGATGGAAAAGCTGCCCTTTATGGCCACGGAGAACATCATGATGGAGTCCGTGAAGCGGGGGGGCAACCGGCAGGAGCTGCATGAAGCGCTGCGGGTCCACTCTCACGCCGCCGCCGCCCGGGTGAAGCTGGAGGGCGGGCAAAATGACCTCATCGACCGCATTGCAGCAGACCCCATGTTCCCCTGACCAAGGCGGAAATCCTGGAGCAGCTGGACCCCAGGGCCTACACCGGCCGCTCCGGCAGTCAGGTGACGGAATTCCTCCGGGATGTGGTACAGCCCCTCCTGGAGCAGTATGGAAACGAAAATCTAACCGCAGAATTGAGGGTATAAACCATGAAAGAATTTGAATTGAAATACGGCTGTAATCCCAACCAGAAGCCTGCCAAGATCTATATGACCGACGGTAGCGAGCTGCCTGTGACCATCCTGAACGGACGGCCCGGCTATATCAATTTCCTGGACGCCCTGAACTCCTATCAGCTGGTCAAGGAGCTGAAGGCGGCCACAGGCCTTCCCTGCGCCACTTCCTTTAAGCATGTATCTCCCACCTCTGCCGCTGTGGGCCTGCCTCTGCCGGAGGAGTTGAAGAAGGCCTGCTTTGTGGAGGACGTGAAGGGCCTGGATGAAAATCCTCTGGCCTGCGCCTATGCCCGGGCCCGTGGCACCGACCGGATGTGCTCCTTTGGGGACTGGGTGGCCCTGTCCGATCCCTGCGACGCGCTTACCGCTTCCCTCATTGCCCGGGAGGTGTCCGACGGCGTCATTGCCCCCGGCTACAGCGAGGAAGCTCTGGAAATCCTGAAGACCAAGCGGAAGGGCAGCTACAATGTGGTGGCCATTGACCCGGATTACGTCCCCGCCCAGCAGGAGGAGAAGCAGGTCTATGGCGTCACCTTCCAGCAGGGGCGGAACAACTTCAAAATTGACGGGGGAGCTCCTGAACCACATCGTCACCCAGAACAAGGACCTGCCCGAAGGCGCAAAACGGGACCTGATTGTCTCCCTCATCACCCTCAAATACACCCAGTCCAACTCCGTCTGCTTTGCCTATGACGGCCAGGCCATTGGCGTGGGTGCGGGACAGCAAAGCCGCATCCACTGCACCCGCCTGGCGGGGAACAAGGCGGACAACTGGTATCTCCGCCAGCACCCCAAACCCTGGCCCTCGCCCTTCAAGCCGGATCTGGGCCGGCCCAACCGGGACAATGTGATTGACGGCTATATCAACGGCAACGAGTAGAGGACGTCTGCGCCGAGGGCATTTGGCAGAACTACTTTACCCAGCGTCCGGAGCCCCTGACCGAGGAGGAGAAACGGGAATTCCTGGCCGCCCGGCAGAACGTCCTGGGCTCGGATGCATTCTTCCCCTTCCCGGACAATGTGAAGCGGGCCAGAAAGTCCGGTGTCCGCTATGTGGCCCAGCCCGGCGGTTCCATTCGGGATGACCTGGTCATCGAGAATGCAAAAGATACGGCATCACTATGGCGTTCACCGGAATGCGGCTGTTCCACCATTAAACCAGGAGGGCAGCATGAAGATTTTAAGGTGGTTGGCGGTGGCGGCCGGGAACACGCCATCATCAAGAAATTAAAAGAAAACCCTGCCGTCACAGAGATTTTTGCCCTGCCCGGCAACGGCGGCATCGCCGCTGATGCCATCAGTGCACCGGCATTGGGGCGAAAGACCTGGCGGCATCACAGTTTGCCAAGGCGCACGCCATTGATTATGCCGTGGTCACCCCGGACGATCCCCTGGTTCTGGGCTGTGTGGACCGGCTGAATGAAATTGGGGTACCCTGCTTTGGACCCAAGCAAAACGGCCGCTATCCTGGAGGGGCAGCAAGGCCTTTGCCAAGGACCTGATGAAAAAGTACCACATTCCCACCGCAAAATACCGCGTCTTTACTGATTTGCATGGACGGCGCTGGACTACGTCGACGCCAGCCCTTCCCCATCGTGGTCAAGGCCGACGGCCTGGCCCTGGGGAAGGGCGTCGTTGTCGCCAGACACGGGAGGAGGCCAAGGCCGCAGTGCGCGCCGATGCATGGAGGAAACGCCACCTTCGGCAAAAGCGGCTCCACCGTAGTCATTGAGGAATTCCTAGAAGGCCCAGAGGTTTCTGTGCTGGCCTTTACGGATGGCAAAACCGTGAGCCTATGGTCTCCTCTATGGATCACAAACGGGCCCTGGATGGAGATGAAGGACTCAACACCGGCGGTATGGGCGCCGTCGCGCCGAACCCCTATTACAAAGGAAATTGCGCCCTGGAGTGTATGGAGGCCATCTTCCTGCCCACCATCCGGGCCATGGCCGCAGAGGGGCGGCCCTTCACGGGATGTTTGTATTTTGGCCTGATGCTGACCAAGGACGGGCCCAAGGTCTTGAGTACAACTGCCGGTTTGGCGACCCGGAGACCCAGGTGGTGTTGCCCTGATGGAATCGGACCTTCTGACTGCGATGCAGGCCACCACTGCCGGCACGCTGGCTGAGACGGAAGTGGAAGTTCTCAGATGGGTTTGCCTGCTGTGTCATCAACGCCTCCCGGGGGTATCCCCAGTCCTATGAAAAGGGCTTTCCCATCACGATGACGCCGGAGGCCGCCGCCCACACCTACGTGGCCGGGGCCAAGCTGGTAGACGGGACGCTGGTCACCTCCGGAGGCCGGGTCACCGGCACCACCGCTGTGGCCGACACCCTGGAGCGGGCCATTGCGAAGAGGCCTACCGTTTGGCCGGGAAGTACAATTTCGACAACGTCTACCGCAGAAGCGACATCGGCGCCCGGGCCCTGCAAGCCCCAGTTTAATTTGTGGCAAAGGGAGGAAACCCTATGGTTTATCGAGTTTTCCGATCACTGCAGACATACGACCTTTAACACGACCATCGACAGCGTGAAATTCGAAGATCCGGCGGTCCAGGCGACTTACGAGGATTATATCAAAACTCGCCAGGAGCTGGGCAGGACCAAGCCGGTCAACCTGATGGATATTGGCACCATCGCTGCCAAATATCTGAAGTCAAAAGGAGAACTCTCCAAGCTGGATGAGTCGGAGGAAATCAACGCCTGCACCGTCAAAATCGATGTAAACGTGGACGGAGAAATCCAGCAGTGGCTGCTTTTGTTCAAGAACGAAACCCACAATCACCCGACAGAGATCGAACCTTTCGGCGGCGCTGCTACCTGTGTGGGCGGCGCCATCAGAGATCCGCTTTCAGGCAGAAGCTATGTCTATTCTGCTATGAGAGTGACTGGTGCGGCAGATCCGCTGAAACCGGTATCCGAGACTTTGAAGGGCAAGCTTCCGCAGAGAAAGATCGTAACGACGGCGGCAAACGGCTACAGCTCTTACGGAAACCAGATCGGCCTCGCGACCGGACAGGTCGATGAGATCTATCACGACGGCTATGTTGCGAAGAGAATGGAAATCGGCGCGGTCATCGCGGCGGCTCCGGCGGAGAATGTGCGCAGAGAGCGTCCGATCGACAGCGATATCGTCATTTTGCTGGGCGGCAGGACGGGTCGTGATGGCTGCGGCGGTGCGACCGGTTCGTCAAAATCCCATACCCTGGAATCCCTTGAAAGCTGCGGTGCCGAGGTGCAGAAGGGAAATGCGCCAGAGGAAAGAAAGCTGCAGAGACTGTTTAGAAATCCAGAGGCTTCGAAACTGATCAAGCGCTGCAATGACTTCGGTGCAGGCGGCGTTTCCGTCGCCATCGGAGAACTAGCAGACGGTCTGGAAATCAACCTCAACGCCGTTCCTAAGAAATACGAGGGGCTGGACGGCACGGAGCTCGCCATCAGTGAGTCTCAGGAGAGAATGGCAGTGGTCGTCGCAAAAGAGGATGTAGAGAGATTCTGCCAGCTGGCAGAGTCAGAGAATCTGGAGGCCACCGTCGTTGCCGAAGTGAAGGAAAACCCTTATTTGAAGATCTTCTGGAACGGCAAGGCCATCGTAAATATTTCCAGGGAGTTCCTTGACACCAACGGTGCGGAGAAACACATCGACATCGAAATCCCGAAGCACGGCGATTTTGCCAAGCAAGCAGCAGAGAACTTTACCGATGAATACCTGGCGCTTGCAGGCAATCTCAACGTCTGCTCAAAGAGGGACTTTCCGAAAGATTTGACTCCACCATCGGCGCGGGCACGGTATTGATGCCCTTTGGCGGTATCAGACAGAGAACGCCCAACCAGGCCATGGTCAACCTGATTGCCGTGGAAAAGGAGCACACATCGACCTGCTCCCTGATGTCCTGGGGTTACAACCCGTTCATCGCTGAGAAGAGCCCGTACCACAGCGCTTACCTGGCTGTGGTGGAATCTGTATCAAAATTGATCGCGGCAGGCGCATCTTTTGAGGACGTCTATCTGTCCTTCCAGGAATACTTCGAGAAGCCGATGCGGGATCCGAAGAGATGGGGCAAGCCGATGGCTGCCGTATTGGGCGCTTTCAAGGCCCAGAAGGAACTGGGCGTTGCCGCAATCGGCGGCAAGGACTCCATGAGCGGTACTTTTGAGGACATCGACGTTCCGCCGACACTGGTATCCTTTGCGGTGACCACGGACGACGTAGCCAACATCATTTCACCGGAATTTAAAGAAGTTGACAATAATGTATTTATGTTTATCCCTGAATATGATGAAGAAGGACTGCCGAAGGCAGAGTCTCTGAAAGCGATTTACAAAGCGATTCATCAGATGATCAAAGATGGAACCATCATCAGCGCTTATACCCCAGGATACGGCGGTGCTGCGGAAGCAGTGCTGAAGATGTCCATGGGTAACGAGATCGGATTTGCATATAGCGAGGATGTGGATCTTGAGAAAATCTTCGGATACGCTTACGGCGCCTTTGTCGTAGAGGTTTCTTCCGAGGCAATTGACAACATCATCGGCGCAGATATCATCGACTTAGGTAAGACCACAGCCGAGAAAGCCATCGTCCGCGGAGACGAGCGTATCGATCTTGCGGGCATCGAGAAAATTTACGAGGATAAGTTGGAGCCGATCTACAGCTGCAACATCGAGACAGCTGATAACAAATTGGAAACTTTCAGCTATGAAACTTCTGAGAGACTCCATGCCAAGGTACGTATAGAGAAACCGAAGGTTTTGATTCCGGTATTCCCGGGAAACAACTGCGAATACGATTCCGCCAAAGCTTTCAGAGACGCCGGGGCGGAGCCGGAAATCTTCGTCATCAACAACCTGTCGGCAGAAGCCGTGGCAAAATCTGTAGAAGACTTTGCTGCAAAGGTGAGAGAATCCCAGATCATCTTCATACCGGGAGGATTCTCCGGCGGTGACGAACCAGATGGTTCAGGCAAGTTTATCACGGCCTTCTTCAGAAACCAGGAGGTCAAAGAGGCGGTTACGGACCTGCTCGATAACAGGGAAGGATTGATGGTCGGCATCTGTAATGGATTCCAGGCTTTGATCAAGCTGGGCCTGGTGCCTTATGGAAAGATCATGGACATCGACGAAACCTTCCCGACACTGACGTTTAACGAAATCGGACGCGAACATATCCATGTCAGTGGCCAGGAAGGACATTACATTGAAAGAGGAGTTCAATGAAACTTAGACAGGAAAGTTAAATAAACATCTTTTGGGCAGATACAATAGTGATGGCTCAGCTCACTTGGATTGAACAGAAAACTGGTGACATCTGGGGCATTGACAGGACTTCCTCTTGATGTTCTTCCTAACGAGGATTCTCACCAGGATTCTCTGTGAAGTACTGATGCTAGACAAATATTAAGGTCGGCCTGGAACCATTTACAAGGCATATAAAAACCTCATCACTTATAGACTTCTGGACCAGAAGATGCCAATCTCATGTTTTCCAGTAAAGCATTTATGAGACTTGAAAAATATCAAAACATGTCTGAATCCTCAGGAAAAGCGAGGTAAGTGTTAGGTTTCTTTTTGCTCAAGCCCGAAGGCCGCATGATTATCAGGCAGTGTCATAACTTCATCATCATGGTACAGAGCTTAGGAATGAATGTCCACTTTCACGAGCAGGACCTGGCTTTTTGATATGGAATCTTCTGCCCAGCGACTGAATGTCCTTTCATAGGAGCCATTGGGGCATGAACGATCGAAAACGATTTCAGGCAGTTTTGTGTTTTTCACTTGGAAGGCAATATTAATATATTAGTCCAACATTTCAAAGTCTTTTCATGTGCTTTAATGTCTCAGGTTTTTTCAAAATTGCATAAAAACGTGTATATCAGGAATATTTTGTCCAACAGAATCTCCCGTTTTTTTATGACTGCATTCATTGAGTGACTTTCTTTTTCTGCGAGGCTGGTTTTATAAATGACTGATTAGGAAAGACTTAGATCTTCTTGCAGTGCAGGGTACGTCCTCTGGGCATCTGAAGAGGAATCAGAATAAATATTACAGGTATATATAACAAAGGCAAGCCCTGACACTTGAGGATTAACATAATAATCGTGCGAGATCATCTATAAACAGAACGTATGTTTGTAGCAAGGCATTGACTTAATGAAACGGAAAAGACGTTTCATGATGCCTATATAACACATGCTCAGGAGTGGACACCTCTGTGCCATGGAAAGTCAGAATAGTGAAAGTGTAAAATGACATTGAATCAGACAGTCACTTGAGACAGAACATGTCAGCCAAATTTAACAGTCCGCTGCTCAATGTCGTACCAATCATCCTCCCAGGTGGCATGATGATGGATGAGAGTCCATGCAGGCAGGTTCGCTCAAACAATCCTCATGGTGGCTTTTCCTTCCCAGGAATCATGCTGTTTAGGCCTCTTGAGCAATGATCAATCAACTTTTCACCGGTTTTGTCCATTTTCAGCTGGTGTTTTCAAATGTCCATATGCATCCTCAGCGAAAATCGTTTCACTGATCAGCAGTCAGAGGTCATCGTGATCAAATTGGGCATGTGCTGCTCAGGCACTACATTTCCGGGCCCGC
>VOFE01000811.1_pt1 | contig 15740 bp, 17 predicted proteins | sample 5384071 | NCBI WGS metagenome assembly VOFE01 (sample SAMN12384724, study PRJNA508395) | human gut metagenome | isolation source: healthy gut D | host: Homo sapiens
TAGGCCTGCGCGAAGAGATGTTCGGCTCGGAGTGGACACCGATCATTCCGGCCTTCTTCACCGACTATCTGATCTCGAAACGCGGCAACCTCGTCGCCAAGGCCTCCATTTCGCGCAACTACCGCTTCCCGTCGCTGAACGACCTCTACTTCCTGCCGGGCGGCAACCCCGACCTGAAAAAGGAGCACGGCTTCACCTACGACGCCGGTCTGTCGTTCGCTACGGGCCGCGACGGAGTTTACACCCTGCGGGGCGAAGCCACCTGGTTCGACTCCTACATCGACAACTGGATCGTCTGGCTGCCTACGGCCAAAGGATTCTGGACACCCAAAAACGTCAAGGAGGTGCATGCCTACGGCGTGGAGGTGAAAGCGGGGCTGGACGTACAGTTGGCCAAAGACTGGCAGTTGAGCGCCGACGGCAACTTCTCGTGGACCCCCTCGATCAACCACGGCGACCCGGTGGACTGGTACGACAAGGCGATCGGCAAACAGCTCGTTTACATCCCCGAATTTTCGGCTTCGGTAACGGGGCACCTGACCTATCGCTCGTGGCGGTTCACCTACAAATGGTGCTATTACAGCGAGCGGTTCACCATGACGAGCAACGCTTCACCTACATCGGGCAACGTCCCCTACTACCTGATGAACGACGTGACACTCGAAAAGCTGTTTTCCGCGCGCTGGGCCGATCTTTCGGTCAAGGCCGCCGTCAAAAACCTCTTCGACGAAGAGTATGTTTCCGTGCTGGGACGCCCCATGCCGGGGATAAATTTCGAGATATTCCTCGACATCCGCCCGAACTTTCCCGGGAAAGGACGTTTCGTAGGAGCTTGGCAAAAGAGTTTTCGTGACATCTTTCCCGAAACGGCGTCCGGAAATAAAAAGCCCGGATCCGGCGGGTGCGGGATTAAAAGCAATGTCATGGCTTGATTTATATGGTAGTTACATTTTTGTATAGGAGAATAGGTAACGAGAAGGCAACGGTTTGTTTTCAGCTTATTGCGCTCAAATACCGCATTTCAAATAACCTATCGCAAGATACGAAAAATTTTCAGGATGGGCAAATTAGGCAGGGTCAACCGGCGAGTGCAATTTTAAGAAATTAGTTTAAAGAACTTTTTAGACGAAGAAAATTTTAATTTTCCTGATGTCTTCTGTTCATTGTATTGCACTTGTTTAATAAACTCTTCCGTTAACACAAAGAAATCTGCCCCATTCAGTATATATTGCCTGATGGTTTATTCTGATTTTCAATTGCCCCTTTTCTGTCAGGGGAAGCATATGAATCGACAAAACATACTTTTGTACCGATAGTTTTTGCAATTTTCTTATGACAAAAGAATTCGCTGCCATGGTCGCTGTGTCGCAATGGTCGGGGACGGCATCAACGACAGTGCGGTGCTGGCGCAGGCCGATCTGGGCATTGCCATGGGGCAGGGGAGCGACATTGCGATCGACGTGGAGAAGGTCACGATTCTTTCGTCCGACCTGACGAAGATCGCCGCGGCGGTCCGCCTTTCGGCCGCGACCGTGCGCACCGTTCGGCAGAACCTTTTCTGGGCGTTTATCTACAACCTGATCGGCGTGCCTGTCGCCGCTGGCGTGCTCTATCCGCTGACCAGGTTTCTGCTCAATTCGATGCTCGTCGGGGCCGCCATGGCCCTGAGTAGTGTGAGCGTTGTGGCCAATAGCCTGCAGCTGAGTACAAAACGGCTCGGCACGAAAGCCGTCCATAAAATAAATACAGAATTTATAACCAAAAAACAAACAGCCATGAAAAAAGAGTATCGTATCGAAGGAATGATGTGCAACCACTGCCGGATGCATGTCGAAAAGGCCCTGAACGGCATCGAGGTCTCCGTGCCGTTGTTACTCTCGATCCTCCTGCCGCGACGGTCGAATTCACTGGGCGGGAGCCGGAGCTGGCCGAATTGCAGCGGGTGCTGGGCGAAGATTATAAGATCACGGAGCGTTGAAACCCCTGGTCTCGGGCGGCCGCTATCCATCTATAAAGGTATTGCGGCTCCTGAAAACCCCTAAAATTAGGTATTGCCGTTCCCGGCGTAATGTCGTTTCTTTGTATTACTAAAATCTGCCGAGACGCTGCGGGACGGCCCGTTGCGCCGAATGCGGAAAACGAAGAAAAAATTCAAACCGATTATGAGACATTTCGTTTATTGTGCGGCGCTTGCAGCCGCCGTATTTTTCCTTGCTGGGTGCGGCGGGAACCCGAATAAAAAGAACGCTTCGGAGACTCAAACCTCAGAAACGCAGAGTTCCGTCATGGAGGTCGATAACCTGCTCGCCGATGCTGAGAAGTTGACCGGCGGCAAGGTGACGGTCGAGGGCGTCTGCCCGCATATCTGCCGCCACGGGGGCCGCAAGATTTTCCGAATGGGAACCGACGATACGCAGGTGATCCGCATTGAAGCCGGAGAGAAGATCGGCAGCTTCAAGCCCGAATGCGTGAACAACGTCGTGCGGGTGACGGGCACGCTGGTCGAAGACCGGATCGACGAGGCTTACCTTGCCGAGTGGGAGCTGCGGCTCAAGGACCAGATCGCCCGGCAGCACGGCGAGGGCGAAGCCGGATGCAGCGCCGAACATCAGGCCCGCGGCGAATCGGTTGCCAGCAGCACCGAAAAGCGTATCGCCGACTTCCGTGCCCGTATCGCCGACCGCAAAGCCAAAGAAGGCAAGGAATACCTTTCGTTCTACCATGTGGACGGCGGGAGTTATGAAGTTTTGAAATAAGAAGTTTTGCACGTCATGGGGACACGGTCGTTTATGTCCGCCGTGAGGAAATGGAGCAGGCCCGTTCACCGCGACCTCTCCTTTTTCTTTTCGGGCGTACTGCTGATTTATGCGGTTTCGGGCTTCATGCTCAACCACAAACGCGATTTCAATTCCGATTATTCGGTGCGCCGGACCGAGCTGGTCTTCGCACAGGAGATACCGCGCGCCGAGCAGGAGTGGACCCGTGCGCGGGCCGAGGAACTGCTCCTGCGCGTCGGCGAGGAGGGCAATTACCTGAAACATTACTTTCCCGAACCGGACCGGTTGAAAGTCTTTATCCGGGGCGGCAGTTCGCTGACGGTCGATCTGGCGTCGGGACACGCCGTCTACGAGTCGATCCGCAAGCGGCCCGTGCTGAGCAGTCTGAACCGGCTGCATTACAATCCGTCGCGCTGGTGGACGGTCTTTTCGGATGTCTTTTAGCGGGATTGATCGTAATCGTGCTTTCCGGGCTGGTGATGATGCGCGGCCCGAAAGGATTGCGGGGCCGCGGAGGCGTCGAGCTGATCGCGGGGATTCTGATTCCGCTGCTGTTTATTTTCCTGACCTGATCCGGGAAACTGCGTGTGATAAAAGGGCGGACGTCGAAAACGTCCGCCCTTCTCTTGCGTATGGGTTTGTTGTCATCGTTTTGCCGTGCCGAATACCAGCAGCGGGACGAAGAGGAAGAGTCCGAACAAGACGACGCCGACGGTCTGCCAGAGCCGTCCGCCGGGCGATCTGCGGCGGATGAGCGCATAGAACGCGCCGAGCGCGAGTCCCAGCCAGAGGGCCTGAAACGACACCTCCGCAATCCGGGGCTTTACGTAGCCGTCCAGCGGCGAGGTGAACGACAGTTCGAAGGGAAACAGGTATTTTGCGTACTCGGCCCATGCCTGCGGTTTCTCTTCGGGGCGGTATTCGTCCGCCAGTGAATAGTCGCGGGCGTTCACGGCGACATAGCGTTTCGATTCGGCGCCTTGGATGGTGACCGTCCAGTAGAACATGTCGCCGATGATCATCATGTTCTCCCGTGTGGGGCCGAATTTCCCGACGGGAATCTCGTGCAGTTTGTAATCCTCCGCACCGAGCGTATAGAAACGCTTTTCGCTGTCCACCAGAAAACCGAGACTTTTGCGGTCGGCGAACTCCGTGACGAAAATCTGGCCGATTTGCAGCGAGTCCGCAACGTCGGTACGGCGCACGAACGGGCGGCCGCGGACCTGCTTCATGTGGTAGACGCGCTGCGCGTCGTCCACCAGCAGGTAGCCGTTGTCGTACCGCTTGCGCGTCGAGGGGTTGCCGGAGACGACGCGGGCCGGGAACGAAAATCCCTTGTCCCGCAGGACTTTGGTGAATGCCGCGCTCTTCTTTTGGTCGATGGTGTTGGTCTCCATATCGACGAACTCGATTCCCTCGCCGGTGATGCGGAACACGTCCGTCGCCGGTTCTAAATCGATGCGGTCGGGCATCGATTCCAGCAGTTGATAGACCGTCGGTCTGCGGCGGTTGATTTCGCCGGGCGACGTGCGGAACATGAAGTTCGTGCGCTCCACGTCGCGCGATTCGACCGCCACGCCCTCGATTTCGGACGGAAACCTCCCTTCGGCGGCGAGTTGGCGGTAATAGAACGTCGGCAGGATACTGTCGAACTGCTGCTGGGTGTAGGTGTTGCCCTGCAGATCGCGTCCGGCGACGTTGTTTTCGCGGTCGAAATCCACCGATGCGAATCCGTGCGTCACGCAGCTGTAGAGCGTGAACGGCGACCACGAAGGCGATGCGAACACGAACGCGTAGCACCACGGCAGCAGCCATGCCAGCAGAAGCGCCGCAAGGAGGATTATTCCGGTTTTGATACTCTTTATCATAGATTTGTCGTTTTGCGGGTTAATCCTGACATCCCTGCTTGAAACGGTATACCGAAAGCAGCGGGAAGAACAGCGAACATACCAGCAGCAGCGCCAGCCACGGCAGCATGCCGTCGTAGGCCTGCGGGGTGTCGGAGAGGAAGAAGATCCGGCAGACGCCCACGGCGATCAGCAGATTCGCCAGCCGCCGTTTCCATGTGGGTTCGAGACAGATCCATGCCGTCAGCAGGTAGAGCGTCAGCCCGGCCAGATACCACGGCAGCGCCGTCAGCAGAATCCGCGCGACCAGTTCGGGCGCCAGCAGGGCGTGGAAGTACCCCCACAGCACGGCGGTTTGCACGATGAACAGCAATGCCAGCGCTCCCAGCCCGATGCCTGACATCAGCAGAATCATCTTCCACTGTGGAAAGGGCAGGTGAAGCGTCAGCTTCAGCCGTTTCTGGGCCATTTCGGGGACGAACTGAACCACTGCGAGCAATACGCCCAGCAGGGCCGGCAGGTATTGGAGAATGTCGATGAAGACAACTTCCTTTTCGAGCATCACCTCCCAGACGTGCGCCGCACCCTTGAAGGTTATCACCCGTTGGACGCGCAGCAGCGCATAGGCGGTGGCTCCGAAGAGGAACAATGCGCTCAGCGGATAGAAGCAGCGCATTTTGATCCACTCTTTGTAGAATATGGCTTTGATCATAATTCGGGTTTAGTATTTTCCGGTCAGTCCGATGAAAGCGTCTTCGAGGTTCAGCGTTTCGCCGCGCAGGTCGCTGCAGACAATGCCCGCGCGCTCCAGCACGCCCTGTACCGTCGCAGGGGAGTCGAACGAATAGAGTTCGGCGCGCCCGTTCACGACGCTCGGGTGGTAGAGGCCGTCGCCGGCGGGGATCGTGACGTCGGCGCCCGGCGTGAAGGTGTATCGCCGGAACGTGCCGAGCAGTTCGCCGACGGGCATCTGTACCAGAATGCTTCCGTAATCCATGATGATACAGTCGTCCACGAGCTTTTCCATGTCCTGAATGATGTGCGAGGTAAGGAAAACGGTCTTCTCCTCGCTCTGCGCATAGTCGCGCAGGTATTCTACGAACAGGCGGCGGTAACCGGGGTCCAGTCCCATCGAGAAGTCGTCAAGCACGAGCAGATCGGCGTTCTGGGCGAGAATCAGCCCTAAGGCCACCTGCGAACGCTGTCCGCACGACATGCGCGAGATGCGCTGCCGGGGCGCCACCTTCAGCATTTCCATCAGTCCGTAATAGGCGTCGCGGTTCCAGCGGGGATAAAACCGCGCATAGAACCGTTCGATCTGCTCGATGGTCATGAAGGCGTACTGCACGTGTCCCTCGATCAGCAGGGCGATCCGGGCGCGGGTTTCGGGCCGCATCGTGCGGATATCCTCGCCGAAGATCAGACACTGTCCGGCGCGCGGTTGGAGATAGCCGCTCAGAATGTTGATGGTCGTGGTTTTTCCGGTGCCGTTTTTACCCAAAAGTCCGAGGATCCGCCCGCGCGGAACCTCGAAACTCAGGTCTTTGTATATCAGCCGCTCCCCGTAACAATGGGTGAGGTTGCGGCATTCGATGACAGAATCGGTCATAAAGAATGGTCGTTCTTCCGGCTTACTTGATCAGCGACGCCTTCGTATTGGACTCGAAGTCGTTGGTCGAGTTGTTCGAGTCGATGAGTTTGCCGCTGGAACCGCTCTTGCGGATCACCGACTTGCCGAAGCGGCCGGCATCTCCGTCGGCCGTAACGCACCATGCGTAACCTGCGTCGAGCGAAGCGTCCCACGGGGCGATGTAGTATTCGTCGCGGCAGCCCGTGTTCACGGCGTCGAGCACCCATTCGTTAGGCACGCGGTAGCAGTTGCGCAGCGGCAGCGTGTAGTCCGAGCCGTTCGGGGAGTGGAAGATATACTGGGCGTCTTCGAGCGGGTATTCGGCGAGGAACTGCTCTGCAGTCAGGCCGACGGGCGGCATGGCGATAGCCACGGCGTTGAAGCCGCGGTTGTGGAGCACTTGGACCGTCAATGTCGAAGCGTACCATTTGTCGAGGTTGGGCACGTCGGGGTTGTCGATATCCAGATAGTTCTCGTTCGACGAAACGTCGTACCACTCGAAATCGGCTTTCGTGGCGTCCCACGAGTTCGGGTTGCCGATGGTGTGGTTCTGGGCGTTGTTGACGACGATCAGCGACTCGCCGGCTTTGACCAGCACATCCTGTCCGTTGCCGGGAATGCAGTAGAACGCATTGCCCGCACAACACTCCTTGCGGAAGTCCTTGCCTTCGATCATCTCGCTGTTCATGCCCGAATTGAGTCCGCTCGAAAGGATCAGCATCATGCCGTCGGCATAGAGGTCTTCGTCGGAGTTGTTACGGATCTTGATGTACTGGTCGCCCAGCCACCTGTCAGGCTTTCCCGTTTCGGGAAGCGCCGTGCCTGTGAAGTAGATCTCCTCGATCACGAATTCGCCGGCTTGCAGCGTGATGTCGCTCTGTTTGATGGTTACGGTCGCCAGAACGGTGCTCTTGCCGCTCCGCGTCACGTTCACGACGGTCGAACGTTCCGTCCCCGTTTCGTTCTCATCGACGGACAGCACCAGCGCTTTGCCCGAAGATTCGGCTTTATTGATCTGAACCCACGACGCAGCATCGGCGGGAATATTCACGTCGAAATTTTCCTCGGGCACGTTTACCAGCACATTGCCGCCGAGCGCGCGCAAGATTTCGGATACGACGACGGGATTGACCGTTTCTTCGGGATCGTCGGTGCAGGATGCGAAGCCCGCTGCGAAGAGGGCCGTGGTGAGAATTAAGAAAAGCTTTTTCATAATTGGTTTTTATTATTGGTTTGACAAATATTGGTTCGATCGTTTAGAACAGGATGCCGAACGTCGCCGTCAGAACGTGTTCGGACAATCCTCCGCTGTAAAACCGGGGCGTCCACCCCGCCTCGGCGAAGCAGGCCAGATTCCGGCTCAGGCGGCGTTCGGCCCGCAGGGACACCTCGGGGGCGACGGCCCGGCCGCTCAGCCGCGCCGCCGTGTAAGTCAGGTATTCCGAAATGTTGTTCAGCACGTTGCTGAGCGAAACCTCCTCGTCGGGCGAGACGTAACAGCCGATTCCTGCCGTCGCTTTCACGCGCCACTGCGGACGGAGCCATTCTGCGCTGCCGCGTACCGCTCCGCAGAACTGCGCGAGCCGCATCCGCCGTACCGGATAGGCGTACGTGGCCGTGGACTGCCGCCATTCCGCGCGGGGACTGAACATGTAATTCACCGTGCCGCACCGCCATTCGACGGTCGCTTCGGCGTCGGCGTGCCAGATACGGTTCTTATACATCGCCTGTTCATCGACGATGACGCTGTGTCCCGTACGGTCGGCTATCATTTCGATACTGCGGCGCAGTTCATAGCCGCCTCTGGCGCGCAGGCTCCAGCGGCCGCTGCGGTAGGCTGCGGAGAGGGTCGCCTGACGGGTTTTGAGCCGGGTTATGGGGACCGTGTTGTTGGATTTGTTGAGCCGCTCCGTCGTAAGGCTTTCGAATGCGGCACGGGCATACCAGCCTTTCGCGTGCCGCGGCATGAGCTGTGCCGCCAGCAGACAACCCTTTCCGTCATAGCCGATGTTGAAACTATCGCTGTTCAGTGAATAGCGGGTGTAATAACTGCCCAGTCCGGTCATATACAGCTCGGAAGAGCTGGCGCCGGGCGGATAGAAAAAGTCTATGTCCTGATCCTGTTTATAGAGCCGCCCCTGCAGGTCCAGCCCCAAAACGTACTGAGGGAACTGCATGCCTACGCCGAGTTTGATCGTGAAATCCGACACGACGTTGTGGGGCCGCGGATCGACCTGACGGTATTCCTGTCCGGCGCGGTAGTCGCCCCGGATCGCAAGGTCGAAGCGTCCCACCCGGTGGACATAGCCGCCGCCGAAAGCATATTCCTCGGTCGAGAGGTTTCCTCCGGCGGAATCCGCCGTGATGCAGGGATAGAGCAGCAGGTAGTCGGCCGTGGAGTTCCAGCAGACGTTGCGGCGGTTGCCGCGGACGTACCGGGCGTCTGCCCACGCTGCCGACCGCTCGCTGAGCCGCCGGTAGCTTTCGGCATAAAATCCCCCGTCGAAGGCTCCGTCGCCCAGCGGCTGCAGCAGCGCCTCCTGCTCACGGCGCAGGTCGATGCGGAGCGAGATCTGCGAAAGCGACTGTTCGCTGCGGTAGAGCATCATCGCGGGCGACTCCGTATGAAATCCGGCTACGGCCCGTTCGTCCTCCGCGCTGAAAACGGAAGAACGCTCCAATACGCCGAGCGTATCGCGCTGGGCGGAAGCGGCGGCGGGCAGCAGCGCCAGTATCGACAGAAAAAGGGCCTTCATCATCGTCAGATCGATTTTAGTAACAACACGATCGATTCGCTGTCCTCTACCCAAGTCATTGCTGCTGGAATCTGATTGTAATCCGTGCAGCGCAGAATCTTCTTTTCTCCGGTCGAATAGGTCGCGTTGGCTTCAACGATGAACGTGTAAACTCCTTTGCGGAGCCGTATTGTCGCGCTGTTCTGTTCGGCGGCGGGAAATGGCACCCGCTCTCCGGAGTTGATATTGTCGAAGTAGGAGATGTCCGTGCGTATTTCCAGCTTTTCGACGGGGCGGCTGTCCGGCATCACGAACCGGATGGACAGTTCGGTGAAAATCGAATCGTCTTTTTCGCAGGCCGAAAACAGCAGTGCGGAGAGCAGAAACAGAGTCCGTATGGTAGATTTCATCATCATCGCATTACAGTTTGAAGTTGAGTTCCATGCCGAAATAGGGGCTGGAATAGCGGCGTACCAGTGCGCTGGTCTCGTTTCTGTACGAAGGACTGTATGTGAACAGCCGGTTTACGAAAATCGCAATGTTGAGCCGGTCGCGGTAAAGCCGTTTCGAGATTTTGAGATTGACGTTCATACTGAAAGGCGTGAGACGGTAGAGATAGGCTTCTTTCGATACGTTGTCGTGGATCATATGCTGCAAAATACCGTCGGCTGCCGACTCGGCCGTAAACGGATGTTCCTGTAACTGCAGGTCGAGGTAGCTGGTCGGCGCAGGATTGCACCATTCGGCCTTCATGCCGGAAAACCACTGGCATTGGAACGACGTGGAGAAAATCAGCCCCAGTTTGGGAATCTGGGTGTCGAGCAGGAAATTGGTGTTGCATACTTCGTGAAACGTGTTGTCGTCCTGATCGTAAAGCCCGATGTAAGGATAGGGCGTCCCTTCTGCGAGCTGTACGGTCGTCAGGACGTACTGGGGTTCGCTGTTCTCATAGCGGGTTTTGAAATAGGCGCCCGAGACGATGAGTTTCGTGGCCAGCGCCCGGATGCGCCGCGTGGAGAGCGAGAATTCGATGCCCTGCTTGAATGTGCGGCTTCCGTTGGTCTTGACGCCGACGGTCTGGAATACCGTTTTGTCCTTGTAGGGAAGCCATTCGAGCTGCGGCGGTCCGGTGAACTCCATATCCTTGAGCGGTCCGGTGTCGTATTCGCGGTAGGTCCGGGTGAGTACGTCGGTCGAGGTGCGGAATCCCGAGGTCATATTCTCCCGGAAATAGGTTACCGACAATCCGTATCCGTTCCACTCCGCATTGCCGCGCACCTCCCATTTGAAGTTCCGCGCCGCCTTCAGGTCGTAATTGGTGGGGTCGTGCTTGAAGACTTCCACATTGATACGGCGTTTCGATTCGTCGTCCGCCGGGAAATAGTTGAGCCGCGTGTAATAGGAGTAGTCCGGTTCGGGGAAGAGCTGGTCGAGCGTAGGCGTTTTGGTGTGCCATCCCGCGCCGCCCGCGAATGTGATGCGCATCGGGTCGCCTGCCATGTCGAACGCCGGAAGCGTCACCGAGAGGTTGGCACGCGGATCGAAATGGAATTTGCCCTGCAGGGTGTAACGGCTTCCGAGATTGGCCATGGCCGTCGTACGCAGTCCGGCCATTATCTCGATCCGCCACTCGCCGGCCGTAATCGTCGTATTGTCCTCCAGAAACGCCGAGAGCCGGTGCAGCGCCGGCAGGGCGTCGTAACGCCGCGGATGGGAACTCATCAGGTCGGTAAATGGGCGCGTCACGTCGTAAAGCAGACCGCCGCCGTAATTTTTCGACATGTTCCATTCGGCTCCGATGCGGATCGTGTTGCGGCTCAGCGGGGTGTCGGCTCCCAGCAGGGCTACCGCCTTGGCGTTGGCGTAGAACGGTTTGTTGTCCACCTGCAGGGTCGCTTCATAGCGGACCGGCAGCACTTCCATATCGAAGACGCCCTCTTCGACTGCCGTGCGTATAGGGACGTTGCCGCTGTTCGCTCGGTAACGCCAGCGGTCGATCAGGTCGAATTCGGAAGAGACGGAAGCGGAAAAATCGAAGCTGCGGAAAAAATTCGCACCCTTGGATTCGGCGGTGAAATTCACCGCCGCGACGACGTTGTTGTAACTCGATTTGTAGCGTTCGAGGGGGGATGCCCGCCGGGCCTTCGTCGATATCCCGGTCGCTTTTTTGGCGGTCGAAAGAGCCGGTGTAGTCGAGCGATCCGCCCAACGTGTAACGGTAGGCCGAGGTGCTTTCCCAGCGTTTCTTCATGCGCCACGATCCGGTCGCACGCTGGTAGTTCTGGCGCGTATTGCGCGGGTCGTCGTGGGAGTTGAGCCATGTCGCGCCGACGTTCATCGTCAGCAGGTCGGCCGGAGCGCCCCATTCGAATCCTTTGCCGACATAGAGCAGCTGGCTGCCCAGATCCGCTTTGAAGCGGGCTTCGAGGTTGCGGCCTCCCTCCTTGCGCTTGATCTTGATCAGTCCGCTGGTCAGATCGCCGTATTCGACCGACGGAATGCCCTGCTGAATCTCTACCGAAGCTATTTCATCGGTCGGCATCGTGCGCATGTCGACGCCTCTGTTCAATGAAATATTATTGCCGACGGTCGTTCCCGAATTGTATGTCATGCCCGCGTCGTTCGACATCGGAATTCCGTCCATGACGAACGAAACGCCGAGCGATGTAGTCTGGTAATCGCTGTTCGAGGTGCCGATCTCGCGCAGATGAATGTGGTTCGAGGAGGAAAACGAGGGGTCGGAGGCCCGTCCGCCGGGCAGCAGTTCGAGCAGGTCCCCGAAACTCGACGGCTGGATGTGGTTCATCGCGTCCCGGCCGATATGCACGCCCGAGACCGGTCCCCGCACTTGGGTCGCCGTGACTACGACCTCGCGGATCTGCGTGTCGCTTGTCCGGAGCCGGACGGTCCACAGCATGTCGCTGCCGCTGACGGGCCGTACCTCCATCCGTTGGGAGACATATCCGATATATGAGATATCCGCATTGTAGGTATTCGCGGGCAGAGTGAAACGTGCCCGGCCCTCCTCATCGGTCGTCGTCGCGTAGGCCTTTCCCCCCCCCGACATAGGAGTCAGCGCCACCGTAGCATACGCCAGCGGATTGTGCAGGGAATCGGTAACTTCGAACGTGATCCCGGCGTCGGGCCGGCCGGACTGCCCGTACGTGTACGCAGGCAGCAGGATAAATAGCAAATATTTCAGGAGTAGCCGCATAGTTCTGTTTTCACGGGACAAAAGTATAGCGCCCCGGCATATGCGGCAATCGCCATATCTTGGTAAATTGCATTGCAATCATCACCAATAATAATGAGTTGCGTTCGTGCGGCATCCCATCATAATGCTATCCGGCCGCGCCAAAACCCCTAAAATCCGGTATTGGCGATCCGGTGGGAATGCTGTTTCTTTGCCGTAAACCAAAAACGACGAAATTATGACTGGTATCTTTTTCGGCAGTACGATGGGCACGACCGAGGCCGTGGCTGCGGATATTGCCAAACAATTGGGCGTCGCGGACGCCGATGTACACAATGTGGCCGATACGCCGGCCGGCGAAGTGCAGAAATACGACCTGCTCGTGCTGGGTTCTTCGACGTGGGGCGCAGGCGAATTGCAGGACGACTGGTACGGCTTTTTGGATCAGCTGAAGGCGCAGGATCTGAGCGGTAAAAAGGTGGCGCTTTTCGGCTGCGGCGACAGCGGTTCCTATCCCGATACGTTCTGCGATGCCGTCGGGCTGATTTACGACGGCTTGCAGCAGAGCGGCTGCACGTTCGTCGGAGCCTATGCGCCCGAAGGGTATGACGAAACAGGTTCGCTGGTCTGCCGCGGCGGAAAGTTCGTGGGACTTGCCGTCGATGAAAGCGCGCCCGACAAGACCGACCGGCGGGTTGCCGCATGGTGCGAACAGATTAAAAACGAGTAACGATGAGCGCCGAGGAGTTCAGCCGTTACGATTCGATGAAGCTGTTCCTGCACCAGATTTACGAGTTCCAGAAAGGTGTACGGAGTCTGGTGCTCTGCACGATGTGCCGCACCTGCGCTTCTCTGCTCTCCGAGCGGCTGGAAAGGCTGGGTATCGCTTACCGGATTCAGTCGGTGACCGACAGCAAGGTGAATCTTTACTTCGGCAACCGCATGTGTCTGGAGACCGTGGCGACATTCATCCACAAGCCGCTCAACGAACTCTCCGCCGAGGAGGATTTCATGCTCGGCGCGATGCTCGGCTACGACATCGCCGGGCAGTGCGAACGTTATTGCAAACGAAAGTCTCCGGGTGTTTCATCAGAACAAGCGGCGGTCAACTGACCGCCGCCTATTCCTTCCTGATCTGCGCCGTGAACGAATCCCCCGCGCCGACACCGTCGGCCACTTCGACGTGCGGCGTGGCGACGTACGACATGCCGTCCGGAGTGAATACATGGCTTCCGACGGCGCCGCAGGTGAGTATCACGGTACGGAGTCCGTATTTTTCGAGCAGGTCGCGGCACTGCGCCTGTATGCCGAACATCCGGCTTACGACGGTCAACTCCTCGTCGTTTGTTTTCAGAATATTGCTGCGGCAGAGCGAGTCGTGGACCACCTCCGACGAATAGAAATGCTGCCGCAGGTTGATGTCGAAGATCTTATAATGTCCCGCTGCGCAAAAAACGGAACCGCGGAAAAGCCACAGTCCCGATTCTTTGCCGTTGCTCTCCGTTATTCTGTTTCGAAATCATGCGACAGCTTATGTCCGTTCTCATCGACACGCAACGATACCAGATGGAGATGCTCTCTGGAAATGTCCTTGTGCTTGAAAACAATATAAGGTTGATCTCCATATCCCATACGTTCCATATACTCCTTGGCGGTTTCCCGTAACTGTTCGCCTGTCAGTTTGTCTTCGGGCGAAGGATTCAGTAAAACATGGAATACCGTATTGGTCGTTCTGCGGTTGGCTTCGAGGTAGGGCCAGAAACTATCCATGCAGGCATCGATATCCAGTCGTCCGTGTTTATCGAACGGTTCGAGCATCTTCTGCCAAAGCAGCACCTCGGCTTCATCCTTATCCACTTTCTCCTTGTTATAATACAACGCTCCACCGGGCGAGGAGCCCGATCTTATATTCGCAACCATTCCTTAGCTTGTTTGGCAAGGTTCAGTATCTTGATACTAAAGGCTTTCAATTCCCTCATGCGCTGTTCCAATGCGGCGATCTGATGCGGAATCGTGACGTTGGAAAAGTGCGAATTGACGACTTTTACGACCTGATTATGCAGGCTAAGTACCCGGCGCCTTGTCTTATTTCCAAGATAGGTTTCCGAATACTCGCCTCCGAACCGGACGTACACCTTCCAGCGTATCCGGCTCTCCGCTAATATTGTCAGTCTAAAACGTTCCATGATGTATCTTTTGATGACAGCTTCCGCAAACGGCCATAGTCTTACGCCGTCTGGCAATCATCAGTTTTTCCCAATTCTCCTTGCCTTTCAGTTCTCCGAGTTTACGCACATGGTGCATAACCAGATTATCCGTAGCACCGCACAACTCACATTTCTGAGCTTTCAGCCTATCTATAAGGCTTGTGGTGCTGACGCCGGGCATTGGATTCGGGCATCTGTCAATCAACCGATCATAGGAAGGTCTTTTTCTTTTGAACCCTTCATTGTATAAGCGACGTTCTTTTGCTTTGCCGTTTTTTACCGTATACCCGACTGTAAAGACTCCGTTGCGTTTGTATTTCCGGCAAATTCGTCTTACTGTGGTCCGGTATTTCCCGGCAAAGGTTTTGTACATACTGTACTGCATGATGTAGTGAAAAGTGTTCAGTTCAGAAGCGTTGTTAGCTATCGAGTAATAGTTGTAAAACCCTCTGATCTCGGCATTGTAACTGTCAAGGATTTCAAGGTCGTCATTATTGATAAGTTCCGACCGGTGTTTGGGAATCCATTGCTCGTGCCCGTTATGATAGCTGAATTTCAGCACGCCGAGTTCCAGCAATTTTTTCTTTATTACTTCGGTCGTCACCTTTAATCTGACCTTGTTTCCATACACACGGGACAGGCTTCCCCGTTTGTTCCGTTTTTGCAGGTTCGACTTGCGGACAGTCACCTCATATCCAAGGAATTTTGCAGGCTTTTCAGTATGAGTGACGAGCGTTTTCTCGTCCGATAGGTCCAATGCCAGTCTGTCTGCAAGGAAACGCTTTATATCGTCCTTGATCTTTACTTTACTTACGATAATTCCAATGAGGAAGTCGTCGGCATACCTCACATATTTAAGCCTCTTGAAGTTTCCGTCCATAGGGTCGAAGCACGGCATCGCGGATCGGGTTTTGTCTATCTCTTTGAGCCGTTTGACGAGCACTTTTCTTTCTACATCATTTGTCGCTGTTTTGAGTTCACGCATAACCAGCCTCTTTTGGTAAGTGAGAACTTCGTATTCCCGTTGCTGTCTTCCCCTATCTCCCTTGTCGAATTTGGAAGCATATTCTTTCATGTACTTATCCAGCTTGTCCAAGTAAATGTTCGCCAGTACCGGACTGATAATTCCGCCTTGCGGCATGCCGCTGTACGTTCCATGAAATCGCCATTGTTCCAAGTAACCCGCTTTTAGAAATTTTCTGATAAGTCGTATGAATCGTTCGTCGGAGATACGTTCCTTCAAGATGTCGATCAGAATATCATGATTGACATTGTCGAAGAAACCTTTTATATCTCCTTCGATGAACCACTTCTTACCCGTAAAAGTCTTCTGTACGGCATTCAATGCGGT
>VOFE01001649.1_pt1 | contig 15644 bp, 23 predicted proteins | sample 5384071 | NCBI WGS metagenome assembly VOFE01 (sample SAMN12384724, study PRJNA508395) | human gut metagenome | isolation source: healthy gut D | host: Homo sapiens
AATTTTGACACATTAAAAAAACAGTTAGAAAAGGCATATACAGGATATGAATTTCTGGATGCAGAGGTTAAATACAACGGCATCAATGCGGCATTTTACATATACGCCCGTATGGTGCGGAATTGAAGCGAAAGGAGCGAAACAAAAACATGAAAATTATATCAGTCATCAACCTAAAAGGCGGAGTTGCAAAGACCACAACCGCCGTTTCACTGGCTGAATTGTTGGCAGAGGGGGACCGGCGGAGAAAACGCAAAGGCAGCAGGGTTCTATTGTTTGACAATGACAAGCAGGGAAATACATCCAGAATGTTTGGAGTGTACAACGGAGAGAGGGAAGCGGAAGCGTGCCGGATTATTAAGACGGGGCGGATTACTGGGAATATCCGGGACACGAAAGAAGAAAATCTGGATATTGTACCGTGTAATTATTTCATGGAATTGGCGGAATTGGAAATAAAGGCGGATAAAGAACACGCACAGCATGACCGTTATAAATCTGCATTGCATGAAGTTTCCGGGCAGTATGATTATTGCATTATAGACAATCCGCCGGATTTAGGAATGAATGTGATAAATGCTATGGTGGCAACGCATGAAATTATAATACCCGTCCGCTTAGATGCCTATTCCCTGGACGGCCTGGAAGAACTGGTGGAGCAGATAAACCAGATACGGGCGTTAAATCCAAAGGCCAGGATTGCCGGGGTACTCATTACAGATTTTGAAAAATCAGATACAAGCGAAGCGGCAGAAAGGTGGTTGAGAACAAAAAGCGGCTGTCATGTGTTCCAGTGTAAAATCAGACATTCCAAAAAGGCCAAGGATGCCACATTTTACAGGCAGACACCGACACATTACAGTGTAAGGAGTGGAGCCGCCCAGGATTACAAAGCGTTTACGGAAGAATATGTGCAAAAGTTTGGGCATCTGGCAGCAGAGGAAAGGAGATAGAAAAAATGGCATTTAACATCATGGACCTTATGAATGCAACAACCAAAGCGGCAGCAGGGGAAAACAACGAATACCAGGAAATCACGTTAGGCATCCGGGACATTGTTGTGACAAAACATAATAAATACAGCATGGACGGATTGAAAGACCTTGCGGCAGGAATTGAAATGGACGGGTTGCAGGAACCACTTGTTTTAGGGCAGATAAACGGGGAATACTGGCTTATTTCTGGACACCGCCGCATGGCCGCATTAAATATTCTTGTGACAGAGGGGAAAGAAGCCTTTGAAACAGTCAAATGCAGATATAAGCAGATGACAGAAACAGAATTTAGAATTGCCCTTTTGGTAGGAAATACGTTTAACAGAAAAATGACAGACTATGACCTTATGACACAGGCGGCAGAATGGAAAGAGGTTTTGACCCAGGCAAGAAAAGAGGGGCTTTTAATTCTGGAAGCCGGGGAAAGGGTCCGGGACTATGTGGCGGCGGCCATGGGGGGGAAACAGTGCCGAAGATAAGGGACTTAAACACCATAGACGGAAACGCCACACAGGAAGAATAAAAGAGCAGTTCCAGAAAGGCAATATGGGCATTACGGCAGCCCTGGAAGCATCAAAGGCAGACGAGGAAATACAAAAAGAGATTGCCCAGGCATCCGAAAGCAAAGGTGGAGTGGGTGCGGAAGAAATAAGGGCAATGACCGAAGAGAAGAAAGGCAGAAAAACCAAGGAAGAGGAAACCAGGGAAGCCAATGTGTCAGATACCGACACAACCGAAGAGGAAAAAGAAAATGCCCGGAAGCTTCATGCCGTAAAGATGATTGAAAAATATTATACATGGCTGAATGAAGAGGAAGTGGGGATTTTAGAAGCCATGTTGGAAGATTGCAAGCGGCGTAAAAGAGAATATGCCATTGAGGAAGAATGAGGGGGAGAGTATGAAATTGCAGAATATGAAACGTGGAGAAACTACGGAGCAGATAGCACTTTTTAACTGGGCAATGAGAAGCACACACGTTTTGCCGTGCCTTTCCCTCATGTATCATGTTCCAAACGAGGGGAAACGCACAAACGGCCCGGTGCTTAAAGCAATGGGCATGAAAAATGGTGTGCCGGATGTGTGTTTGCCAGTGGCAAGCCACAATTTCCATGGGCTTTACCTGGAAATGAAGTATGGGAACAATAAACCGACAAAAGCCCAGGAAGAGTATATGGCGGCATTACGGCAGCAGGGTTATAAAACAGTGGTTTGCTATGGTGCAGAGGAAGCAAAAACAGAGATTATGGACTATTTGCAGGACCCGGAACGGATGCCGCTTGCAAAGTGCATAAATGCCCCGTGGATTGACGGTATGTGTGACGGCGTGCCAATGCCTGGGCGGATGTTCGCAAAGGAACCGTGCCGTGGATGCGAGAAGCACAGAAAGACCAGGGCGGAAAGTGTGATTGAAGCCAACATGGCAGCAGTAGACGATTGCTTTAAAAGACCAGTTGTAAAAGCAATAGCAGAGTTGGCAGCAGGGAAACCATTGAAAAATATAACCCTGGAAGAAACACTGGAAACAATAAATAAAAATCTGGCATTACTGGTAAAAGGGGACTGGCTTACCGTGGAGCAGTCAGCGGCAGTGCTGACCGTTGCCATGGATGCTTATAAACAGGCAAGGAAAGGGAAAGGAGAATAAACACCATGAAGAAAAAGACAGACGGCGGCCATGAGATACCAGAAGAGGATTTAAGGGAAATGGAGCAGGACGGCGGCCAGGAAGTACCAGAGGGAGCAAAGACACAGACGGGATATTGCAGATTTTGCGGACAGGCCGGAATTATTCACGCATTAGAAGAGTGGAGCCAGGCAGAGGTTGACGAAGCGGCAACGTGTAAATGTGAATGTGACGAAGCCAAGAAGTACGCAGAAAGCAAAGAGCGTGTACAGAAAGCCAAGAACCGTATCAATGAATTATTTGGGGATAATGCAGAAAGGCCGATTGATACGGATGTTGTGGAAGTGATGCTGAAAACAGTGGATGCCATAGAAGCAAGACACATGAAAGGAATTACCATTGATGTTGGCATGGGCGTAAAAGCAAAGGTGGCGAAAATGGCAAAAGAGAGCATAAAGGTTGAGCGTTCCGAAACGTCAAAGAAAACGTATGAAGAGTAAACGGGGGGGGCGGCAGTGAGTTGGAAAGACTGGATGCAGATATAAAGACGATTGCCAGAAGCATTATACAAGGCAACGAGAAGCGAAAAAAAAGAATAAGGACAGGCCGGGCAAGTGCATTTGATGAAAAGGCCGCCGCTATCGTGGAAGATGCTTTGCGTGCTTCATGCGGAAATATCGAGGGCATCCAGGCCAGGCGGCAGATGCAGGATAAGATATACAAGAGCATTGTATATAACACACCGTATGAATACATAGCGGATGCGGTTTGTGGCCGCCGCCAATTCTATGAATACCGCACAGAGTTTATAACACTGGTGGCACAGGCTATGGATATGCTGCCGGAAAGGATAGAGAAATGAAAGTAAAAGCAAATGAAAACGGAATGGGTTTAACAGCAGGGAAAGAATACGAAGTATTGGACAAGTCGGCAGGATATTACAAAGTAATGTTGGACAATGGGAATATATCATACAGGAGAAGTGATTTATTTTCAGAGTTAGATAGGCAGCAGGATAACAAGTAAGTGGGTCAGAATGTAAGAGTGAAGTATATTATTATGGGCTTATGGGTGTGATACATTCATAAGCCTTTGAACATGAAGAAAGGACGGTGGTAGCAGTGAAAGAATATGCAAAGGATTTCTATAAGTCAGACGCATGGAAGAAAGCAAGGGTGGCAGTAATCAAAAGGGCAAATGGATTGTGTGAGCGTTGCCGGGCAGCAGGACAATACAAACCCGGTGTGATTGTGCATCATAAGAAATACATTACACCAGGAAACATACATGATGCCAGGGTAACACTGGACCTTAACAATCTGGAATATGTTTGCGAGGACTGCCACAACAAAGAACATAAGGCAAAGCCAAACAGCCGTTACACTTTTGATGCAAAAGGAAATTTGTTGCCGCCGAAAGAAAATAAACAGCAGACCACACCCCCCGGTACTTTATTTTTGACCGGGGAAAAAAGAACCGAGGGAGATACCTCAAAAAAACTCTGCAAGGTCGCACGCATATGAGGGGGGTTAAAATTTGGCAGAAGATACGAAAACCAAGACGAAGAAAGAACCTAAAAGGGCAAACAAACTGACAAATGCCCGGATAAAAAAAGAGATAGAATTTTTACAGTCAATGTTTACCGGGATTGATGACGAGGACAAGAAAAGCCTTGTAAATTCACTGGTTGAGGAAGCGGCCTTTTTAAAAGTGGCGTGCTTCCAGGCGAAAGAAGAATTGAAAAAAGAGGGGCTTACAACGGAAACGGTAAACGCTTCACAGAAATTTGTAAAAGCCCACCCGTCAGCCACGATTTACGAGAAATATTCACGCCAATATACGGCAATTATTCACTCACTTATTGAGTATTTACCGCCGAAAGAAAAGAAAAATATAAGCAGATTGGCAGCGTTACGGAATGGATAACAACTATATTTTCCAATACTGGGAAGCCATACAAAATGGCACCGTGACAGTAGGAAAATGGATAAGAACCATTTACAAAATATTGGTGGACGGATTAAAAAGTGGCAAATGGGACTATGACGAGAGCAAGGCAGAAAAGGCAATAAAATTCATAGAAAACTTTTGCCACCATTCCGAGGGCCGTAACGATTTACTGAAATTGGAACTATGGCAAAAGGCCATAGTAAGTGCCATTTTTGGCATTATGGATAAAAAACCGGGTACAGGCAGTTTAGAGAGGTTTTTATTGTTGTAGCCCGTAAGAACGGTAAAACATTGTTTGCCGCAGCAATAGCCGCATACATGACATACGTAGACGGGGAGTATGGGGCAAAGGTTTATTTCCTTGCACCGAAACTGGACCAGGCGGACCTTGTGTATGATGCCTTTTATCAGATTGTCCAGGCAGATGACGAACTGGACAGCATAACAAAGAAACGCCGGAGTGATATTTACATCAAAGAATTTAATACAAGCGTAAAAAAGATTGCTTTCAACTCTAAAAAATCGGACGGTTTCAACCCTCAAATGGTTGTCAATGACGAAATGGAAGCGTGGCCGGGGGACCAGGGATTGAAACAGTATGAGGTTATGACTTCCGCCCTGGGAGCCAGAAAGCAACCGCTTATTTTATCCATATCAACCGCCGGATATATCAATGACGGAATTTATGATGAATTGATGCGGCGTGCAACCTCATTCCTAAAAGGCAATTCCAAGGAAACAAGAATTTTGCCGTTCCTGTATATGATTGATGACATAGAGAAATGGGACAGCATAGAGGAACTAAAAAAGAGCAATCCAAACCTGGGCGTTTCCGTATCAGAAGAATTTTACATTGAGCAGATAGAGATTGCCAGAGCGTCATTATCAAAGAAAGTGGAGTTTCTCACAAAATACTGTAATATCAAACAAAATTCAAGCGTGGCATGGCTTGACTATTGGGATGTGATGAAAGCGGTTAAAGAGGACGTAGGCATTTCCCTGGAAGAGTATAGGGGTTGTTATTGTGTGGGCGGCATAGACCTTTCACGAACCACAGACCTTACGGCGGCATCAATCGTTATATGGAAAAATGGAAAATGGAATGTGATAACAAAATTCTATATGCCAAAGAAACGGTATGAAGTGGCGGTAAATGAAGATAATGTGCCATACAATATTTATAGGGAAAAAGGCTTTCTTGAAATATCCGGGGAAAACCAGGTGGATTATAAAGACGTATATAAATGGTTTGTTGACCTGGTAAAGATATATAAAATAAGGCCGCTGAAAATCGGATATGACAGATACAGTGCAGGATATTTGGTGGATGATTTGAAAATGGCAGGGTTCCAGACAGATGATGTTTACCAGGGAACGAACTTAACGCCAATATTAAACCAGTTTGAGGGAGATTTAAAGGACGGCAAGTACAACCTGGGAAATAATACACTTTTAGCATCCCACTTTTTAAATGTGGCCGTTGAAATCAACATGAATGATAGCAGGATGAAGCCCGTTAAGATTGAAAAACGTATGAGGATAGACGGGGCGGTTTCCGTGTTTGATGCAATGACAATGGTTTCAAAATACCACAGCGAGATTGGGAAGAAACTGTTAAATGAAGCGGCGTAAAGAACGCCAGGCAGCAGTCTTTTAAAGTGGGTCAGAATTTTAACACGAACAAATTTACAATAGGTCCATGGATGTGTTCCATGGGCTTATTTTTTGAGGAAAGGGGGTAATGTTACGGGAATTATAGCCAATGTATTTGGAGCCTTTAGGGCGAAGTACAGACCACTTTTATTGAGCCGTGGCGAGTATGTGCCAACGGGAACCCTACGGGACAATGATATTGTGGGGGGAATTGCGGATGCCATAGCAAAGAACGTGGGAAAATTACAGCCCCAGGTCATCCGAAAGGATGAAAAGGGAATGACAATAAAAAATGATTATCTGGCAAGGCTTTGGAATTAAGGCCGTGCCCGGAAATGTCAACGTATGATTTTCTTTACCGCATAGCATCAGACCTGGTTTATACATCCAATTCCTTTTCTGTAATTTTTTACAATGAAGATTTTACAAGGGTAACAAGCATACAGCCGATTACAACAAAGAGTTACCGCATTTTTGAGGATGAACACAACAACATTCTTTTCCGCTTCCGTTGGGATTACGACGGGGAAACCTACACGGTGCCTTACCAGAATGTCATACATATAAAGGCAAGGTACAACAAAAAAAGGTTCCTGGGAACGTCCCCGGATATTGAGTTAAAGCGAAGCCTGGACCTTGTAGAAACGTCCGGGGAAACAGTAAAGAACATTGTAAACCGTTCCAATTCACTTGCCGGATATTTGAAATACAACAACCTGGCAGATAATGAAGAATTAAAACAGATTGCAAAGGATTTCCAGGACGCATATATGAACGCCGACAACGCCGGGGGCATTGCGGCAATTGACAGCACAGTGGACTTTAAAGAAATTGCACAAAGAACGCCAAACGTGCCGACAAACCAGATTACTTTCTTGCGTGATAACGTATATCGCTATTACGGAGTAAATGAAAAGATTTTGACTTCCACACTGTCAGACCAGGAATGGATTAGTTTTTATGAAAATGTCATTGAACCCGTGGCAATCCAGTTGGGTTATGAATTTACCTTTAAACTTCTGACACCAAGGGAAATTGGATATGGAAACAAGATTGAATTTACAGCCAATCTTTTGCAGTACGCCACATTGCAGACCAGGGACACCATAGGCGGAAATATGTTTGACCGTGGAGCCATGACAATAAACGAGTACAGAGCATTGATGTATTACGGGCCAGTGGATGACGGGGACGTGCGTATGGTGTCACTTAACTATGTAAAAGCAGGGGACCAAAGCCTTTACCAGGTGGGAAAAGAAAACGGCACAGAACCGCCACCAGGGCAGCAGGACAAGCAAAGAAAGGCAATGGAAGCGGCGGCCCGTGCTTATTTTGAAACTATGAAAGGGGGTTAATAGGATGCCGAGGATAGAAAAAAAGTTTATTGCTTGCAAAGATGCCGCACACGCAACGGTGGGAAAATTCTATGAGTTTAAGAACGCCACAGAAACTTCCGTGGACCTGTATTTTTACGGGGATATTGTGAGTGACTGGTGGGGAGCCTGGCAGGAAGAGGACCAGTACCCGGAAGCAATCAAAAATTTCCTTGCAGAAGCAAACGGAAAGGACTTAAACATTTACATCAATTCCGGCGGCGGTTCCGTATTTGCAGGGATAGCAATTTACAATATGTTAAAGCGTTATCCGGGAAAGAAAACCGTCCATGTGGATGCACTGGCCGGGTCCATTGCTTCCGTGATTGCCTTTTCGGACAGTGAAGCACCCACTATTCCGTCAAATGCTTATTTGATGATACATAAGCCGTGGGCCGGATGCGAGGGAAACGCCATAGAAATGCGGAAAATGGCAGACACATTGGATGCCGTGGAAGCCGGGATTTTAAGCGTTTATGAAGAACACCTGGCAGAGGGCGTGGACATTAAAACCGTAAAGAAACTAATGGAAGAGGAAACGTGGTTGGACGGAACCAAAGCAGCGGAATATTTCCGGGTAAAGGTAGGGGAAGAAAACACAATTGCGGCAGCGGTACAGGACTTCACAAAAATGTATTGCAGAAATGCACCAAAAGACCTGGTGGGAGCCGGGACGGCAGATAATGAGCGATTACGGCAGCAGGACCAGGAAAAAAGAAAAAGCATCATTGCACTTACTATGGCACACATGGGCCGGTAAGGAGATTGAAAGGAGAACAGACAATGACAAGAGAAGAGTTAATGAATATGTCAAAAAAGGACCTTAAAAACAGATTGGCGGAACTGGGAAAGAAAGCCCAGGCATTAAGCGGCCAGGAATTGACGGATGCCATGGATGAAGCCAGAAACATTGGGGAAATCCTGGACGAGATTAAAACCCGTGAAGAACTTATGGCGGCGGCAGCGGCAGCAGGAAACAATGACCCGGAGCCGGGAAAAGGAAGCGAACCGGGAGAGGGCGGCGAAGAGCCTAAAAACCAGATAAGAGCAAAGAACGGAAAAGCGTTAAAGGACGGAAAAGCCGTTTCGTACAAGGCAAAAGTCCTGGTAAATCCCCGTAACGCAATGACCACAGAAAGGGTGGCAATGCCACAGCATAGCAGCACAGAAATTTCCCCGGCGTTCAACAATGTTTCTTCCCTCATTGACCGTGTAAAAACAGTACCTCTTCCAGGCGGCGAGAGTTACAAACGCCCTTATGTTGTTTCTTATGGGGACGGAGCAGGAAGCACAAATGAAAATGCGGACTACAATGTTTCCGAACCGGAATTTGGTTATGCGGATATTGTGCGTGAGAAAATCACGGCATATGCAGAAGAGCCGGAAGAAATGGTTAAATTGCCGGATGCAGATTATGACAGCGTTGTGGAAGAAAGCGTGACCCGTGCAATTAAGCGTTACGCATCCCGTCAAATTTTGGTGGGACCTGGTGGAACTGGAAAATTCCGTGGTATTTTTTCAATCCGTCAGAAGAAAAAGAACAGGTCATTGACCCGGCAACGGATATTACAACCATTACCGCTATTGATGACGGAACACTGGATGAAATTATTTATTCCTATGGTGGGGATGAGAACGTGGAAGATATTGCCGTGCTTATTCTTAGCAAGAAAGACCTTAAAAAGTTTGCAAAATTAAGAGATAAGCAGGGCCGCCGTGTTTATACCATTGTAAACCATGGAAATACGGGAAGCATTGATGAAGTGCCTTACATCATCAATTCCGCTTGTGAAGAGATTGGTGGAACGAAAGACAAGTATTGTATGGCTTATGGCCCTATGAGCAATTACGAAGTTGCCATTTTCTCTGATATTGACGCAAGAAAATCTGAACATTACAAGTTTAAACAGGGACAGATTGCATACAGGGCGGACGTGTTCATGGGCGGAAACGTAGTTGCCAAAAACGGATTTATCCGTGTAAAGAACCCGTCAGCGTAAAAAAGGCAGGAAAGGCGGCGGAGCATGAAAAAAGAAGAATTGATTGCAAAAGCCAAACTGAGGGTGCGTAAAACGTCAAAAGATATTCTGGACGAGGATGTGGGGCAGCTTGTAGAAGTTGCCCTTGCAGACTTGAAAAGAATTGGTGTGCATCCCTCATATTTGAAAGAGTTAGAGGACCCGTTAATTGTGGAAGCCGCCCTGGTTTATACAAAAGCCAATTTTGGGAACCCAGAAAATCACAATGAACTAATGGCATCATATGACATGATTTGTACGAAAATCAAAGGCGGTGGCTACCATAGAAGCAGAAGTTAAATTACTGACAAAAAAGAACCAAAAAGAATACCTGGAAAAGGTAGTATTTGGGGAATTAAACCCGGTTGGACGTGATGAATTTACGGCAGCAGGGCAGAGGGATTATAAGGCATCCGTCATGGTGGAAGTATGGGGATTTGAGTATGAGAACCAGACAGAAATTGAGATTGAGGGAAAGAAAATGACTATCTATCGTACATACGGGCCGAAAAGCAACGGGAAAATAGAACTTTACGCAGGGGAAAGGGTGGGAAGAGGTTGAGAGCAACCATTGACAACCTGGACGAAGCCATAATGGCGGAGTTGGAAAACTGGAATGAAGAAATCAAACGTGCGGTAAATGAGGGATTGGAAGAAACCGCAGCCGTGGCGGCAAAGACATTAAGACAGGGCGGACCATACCAGGAAAGAACCAGAAAATATACAAAAGACTGGACGCATGGCGTAAGACAAAAGAGAACGTCAGCGGTTACAGGGCTTAAAGGGTACACGGTGTACAACAAAAAACATTATCAGTTGACGCACCTACTGGAAAAAGGGCACCAGTCAAGAAACGGCGGAAGAGTAAAGGCGTTTGAACATATCGGACCGGTCAATGAAACCCTGGGAGATTTGGCGGCCCAGAAGATAGAAAGAAAAGCGAGGGGATAGGATGACAGCGGAAGAATTGATACAGAGGGCAAAGGATTTTTCAGAGAAAAATAACGTGCCAATAACCAAAAATCAGTTTGAGGGAACCGTGGATGACCCGGTGCCACCACTTCCATATATGGTTTATCTTACACCACATGAAACGGGAAGAGGGGCAGACGGATTGAATAACCTAAAGGCCCAGGAAATTGATTTTGAACTTTACACCATGGCGGATGATGAAGAACGGGAAAGACTGGCGGCGGCGTTTGAAATGGAAGTGCTGCCGGATGTGGAGTATGACGCATATCTGGCCCAGGTAGCAGATGAAGATTGTTACCAAACTGCTTATGAAGTAAGGGGATTGTTGAAAAAGACGAAAGGAGCAAAGAAAGCATGAACAAAGAAAGCATTGTTTTAGGTTCTGGCGATTTGTATTGTATGGAATTTACGGGAGTGGGGGAAGCGTTGCCGGAAAACACAGCGATAGAAACAGAAGAAAACCGCCTGGGGCATATCAAGGGTGGTGCAGAAATTGAATATGCACCGTCATTCTATGAAGCCAAAGACGATATGGGAAAGGTTTCTAAGGTTATTATTACAGAAGAGGAAGCAACCCTTAAATCTGGAATTATGACATGGTGCGGTACTACATTACAGAAGTTATGCCAAACGGCCAGAGTAAAGGAAGAAACAGACAAGAAAAAACGCATTGTGAAGATTGGCGGAATTGGAAATGCAGACGGGAAAAAATATATTCTTCATTTCGTACACAAGGACCCGGCGGACGGGGATGTAAGGGTTACGATTGTAGGAAATAACCAGGCTGGATTTACAATTGCGTTTGCCAAGGACAGTGAAACGGTCATTGATGCAGAATTTAAGGCACAGCCAATGGACAAAGAGGGCACTTTAATTCTGTATGAAGAGGATATGGACGCAGCCGCAGAATAGTAACAGGCACACAGGCGGCCGGGGAATAGATACCCAGGCCGCCTTTTTGGATAAGGAGATAAAAGCATGGCAGTAAAAGAATTTAATTGCAACAAACTGAAAAGAACATTTTGGCCGTTCACTTTAAAAGACAAGGTAGGAGAAAACGGGGAAGTCCTGGAAAAAGGAAAGAAAATTGTGGTGCGAATGCCACAAAAACAGGTATTTGAAGCAATCAAAGACCTGGAAGAAATGGACGAGGAAAACGCCAAAATTGAAGATACAGACAGCATTTACAGATTGTTGGCGGCGGTGCTTAACAACAATATGGGAAAGGTGCCTGTAAAGGCAGAAGATGTGGAAGATTATGACATTGAAGAATGCACCGCAATTCTGAAAGCCTATATGGAATTTGTGGACGAACTTAAAGCGGACCCAAACTAAAAATGCCCTTTTATCCAAGGCAGGATAAAGGGGATGAAATACCATACACGCTACACACCAGGCCGGAAAAGTTGGTAATGGATTATTGCCATATTGACATTTACGAAGTACAGGAAATGGAAATTGACGTGTATTTGTTTTTTATGCGTGAAGCAATGATTTTTGAAAATTCCAAGACCGAAGAGGGACGGGAGTATTTAAAGAATTGTTGGCGTTTGGAGCAGGAAAAACCAGACCGTGAGGGATTACGGAAAAACTTTAAGAAGAAAGGGGGTTAAACGGTGGCAAACAACATAAAAGGAATTACCATTGAGATTGGTGGCGATACAACCAAACTTGATAAAGCGTTATCTGGTGTGAATAAAGAAGTGAGAAGCACACAGGTGGAACTAAGGGAAGTAAACAAACTTTTAAAAATGGACCCTAAAAACACCGAAGCACTGACACAGAAGCAAACACTTTTGACGGATGCTATTTCAGAAACCAAAGAAAAATTGGATATTTTGAAGAACGCAGAAAGCCAGGTGCAGGCACAATTTGCACGAGGGGAAGTTTCAGAAGAGCAGTACCGGGCATTAAAACGAGAAATCGAAAAAACAAGTCTGGAATTGGCAGATTTAGAGGAAGCCGCCAGGCAGACGGACAGTGCAATTGAGCAGTTAGGAAATGCCGCCGAACTTTCCGGCGAAGAACTGAAAGAAGCACAGGAAAAGGCCGGAGCCTTTAAAGATAAACTGGACGGAATGGCGGACACGGCAGTAACAGCGGCAAAAGCGTTGGGTGCCGGGTTCGTGGCAGCCGCTACATATGCAACGAAGTTTGAAACGGATTGTGACAAAGCCCTAAACACTGTAATCACACAGACTGGGGCGGCGGATGCGGAAGTTGAGGGGTTGGAAGAAACCCTTTTAAGCATTTACAAGGACAATTTCGGCGAGGATATAAACGATATTGCAACGGCCATGTCAGCGGTGAAACAGCAGACAGGACAGACCGGGGAAGAACTGAAAAACACCACGGAACACGCCATTTTAATGCGTGATACTTTTGATATAGACGTAAACGAAAGCATCCGGGGCGTAAATGCTATGATGAAACAGTTTGGCATTTCCGCAGATGAAGCATACAACCTTTTGGCACAGGGGGCACAAAAAGGATTAAACCAGAACGGGGATTTGGCCGACCAGTTGGCGGAATATTCCGTTTATTATGCTGATTTGGGACTTTCTGCCGAGGACGCTTTTAATATGATTGCCAACGGAGCAAAAAACGGTACATTCCAGGTGGATTACTTAAATGATGCTGTGAAAGAGTTTGGCATAAGAGTGAAAGACGGAACGGCAGATGACGCATTTAAAACCCTGGGGTTAAATGTTGACGATTTAAAAACAAAGTTTGCACAGGGGGGAGAGGGTGCAAAGGAAGCGTTCCAGATTGTAAATACGGCCCTTTTCTCATGTGATAATGAAGTGCAAAGAAACCTTTTGGGCGTGGCACTGTACGGAACCAAGTGGGAAGATTTGGGAGAAGATGCCGTGCGTGCCCTGGTAAATACACAGGGAGAGATTACCGCAACCAATGACGCACTGGGAACGATAAATGAAACAAAATATGATGACCTGGGAAACCAGATTGAGGATTTAGGGCGGAATATCAAGGTTGACCTTATAAAACCCGTTGGCGAAGAATTAAAGCCAGTTATCAGCGAGGTAATAGGAGAGGTAAAAAGCAAAATCCCAGAAGTAAAAACCATTGTGCTTGCAGTCATCAGTAAAGTAAAAGAATTTATTTCTTTTCTGGCAAAAAACGGTCCAACTATTATTTCTATTATTGCCGGAATAGCAGCAGGATTTTTGGCGTGGAATGTGGTTAGTATTATTCAAAGTGTAATTACAGTGGTAACTGGATTGGGCGGCGTATTGCCTGCCGTAGCGAAAGGAATAAAACTAATAAACGCCGCAATGAAAGCAAATGTAATAGGAATTGTAATTACCGCAGTTGCGGCACTTGTGGCCGGATTGATTACACTATGGAATACCAACGAAGATTTCAGAAATGCAGTTATTGGAATTTGGAACAAAATAAAAGAAACGGCGGTCAAGGTATTTGGAGCCATAGCGGATTTTTTTACCGTAACAATTCCAAACGCATTTAACAGTTTCATAAATTTTGTAAAATCGAACTGGCAAGCACTACTTTTATTTATAGTAAACCCGTTTGCCGGGGCGTTCAAATTGATTTATGACAATTGTGATACTTTTCGTGAATTTGTGGACAATTTTGTGGCGAATGTGAAGCAATTTTTCCAAAATTTATGGGACGGGCTTGTTGCGATATTTCAAAATGTGGGCCAGTGGTTCACTGACAGATTTACAGAAGCATACAACGGAGTGACAGGCGTGTTTGCATCCATAGGGCAGTGGTTCGGTGCCAGGTGGCAGGACATCAAAAATGCCCTGGCGTTGGTAGCAACCTGGTTTTTAACCATGTTCACAAATGCCTATACCAATGTAACCAATGTGTTTGCATCCATAGGGCAGTGGTTTGGTGCCAGGTGGCAGGACATCAAAAATGCCCTGGCGTTGGTGGCAACCTGGTTCCTTACCATGTTTACAAACGCATACAATAACGTGACCCGTGTATTTGCGGCAATCGGTTCCTGGTTTGGTGCCAGGTGGCAGGACGTTAAAAATGCCCTGGCGTTGGTGGCAACCTGGTTCCTTACCATGTTTACAAACGCATACAATAACGTGACCAGTGTATTTGCGGCAATCGGTTCCTGGTTCGGTGCCAGGTGGACAGAAATTAAAACCGCACTGGCAGCAGTGCCGCAGTGGTTCGGCACGCAGTTTCAGAACGCATGGACCAATATTAAAAACGCCTTTGCAAATGTGACTTCTTTCTTTTCTGGTTTATGGGATAAGATAAAAGGCTGTTTTGTGGATGTTGGCGTAAAAATTGGTTCAGCGGTAGGGGATGCCTTTAAGTCGGCAATCAATTCCTGTCTTGCCACAATAGAGGGCGTTGTAAATAAGTTTATCCGCATGATAAATGGAGTAATTGGAATTATCAATGAAATACCAGGAGTTTCCCTGGGAAGTATCGGGGAATTATCATTGCCACGTTTGGCAAAGGGCGGAGTGTTGCGAGAGGGAACGGCCATGGTAGCAGAAGCCGGACCGGAACTTTTAAGCATGGTAAATGGAAAGGCAGTTGTTACGCCGCTGACAGGTTCAGCCAGAAACCGAAGTCTGGAAAACACAGGAAGCGGAAAGGGCGGATATAGCCAGACAATCAATATTTCAAGCCCAAAAGCGTTAAGCCCTTATGAAGTAGCAAGACAAACCAGATTACAGACAAGAAGCATGATTTTAGCAGTACAAAGGGGGTAAATGAAGTGTCAGACATTAAAGTGATATGCACAAGTGACAAAAACGTGTCCATAACCTTTACCTGGGACGAGTTTACCCCGTTCCACCTGGTAGACATAGAAGGGATTTACGGAATAGAAGCCAATGTGGTAACAAGTGAGAATACAACCACGGACGGAAGTACATACCAGGGAGCCACAGCAAAGGAAAGAAATATTGTGCTGACCGTGGAAATGGACGGGAATTACAGAGAAAACAGAAATCTTTTGTACAGGACATTCCCTATTAAAAGGACAGGGAATATGCAGTACATAGAGGACGGAGAAGCCAAAACCATTGAATATGAGGTGGAA
>VOFE01000868.1_pt1 | contig 15451 bp, 19 predicted proteins | sample 5384071 | NCBI WGS metagenome assembly VOFE01 (sample SAMN12384724, study PRJNA508395) | human gut metagenome | isolation source: healthy gut D | host: Homo sapiens
TCACCGGTTGTTTCAGTCCATACTCCATTGGCTTTCGCATAGCGTTTTGACAGCGACCATTTGCCAACCATTCGTTCCGCGAGGGTCTTCTCTTCTTGATTGATACGCTGAAAATGCATCTTGTACTTCATGTCTCCCAATGTTGAGACAAGCACCAAGTCATTTTCTGTGAGTTGATAAACTTCAAATCTATCTTCAAAGATTTTTAAGGTATGGTCAGCGTCATTTACATCGCCCCATTTATTGAGCGAGAGGTGTGTTTCATCATCAGTGGAGGAAACCATGAAAAATTCGCCATCGGGTCTCATTGAATATTTTAAAATTCTATCGTCATCTGTGCCGGTTGATTCCCATTTCCCTCCTTCCTTTCTGAATGATTCAACCAGTTCCCAGCTGCCAACAATGTGTTCGGCAATAGGAGTCCGCACAGTGCCCTTACCCTCTTCCAAATCATGTCCATACGCCATTAGAGTCTCGTAGAAGTCGCACCATCCGGTAAGCTGTTCAAAACGGCATTTGCGATATTGCTCTCGTACATCAGCCTGGTAATCGGAGGTATTGGTGTAGGCAGTATAAAGAAAATCATGTTTGCCGTTGGTTTGCCTATGGGTGACCACAATGTCTGAAAGCACTCCATCGAGACGGTTTATATAGAACGCGAGACCCATGTTCCCGCTCTCGACATAGACGGCGTGGAGGAAATCCACAAGATCCAAACTATAATAGGGTCGCATCGTCTGAAAGAAATCGTCATAATCATGACTCACCTTTGAATGCAAGGCTCTTAAATAACCTTCTCCATAAGTCTGGCCATATTTTGCCGGAGCGTCAGTTGTGAAATTGACACCCGACATGGTGTTGCCCATCTCCTCTATAGTTTGACGGAGGATTTCCCATAAAGGAGTGAGGTCACGGATTCTGCTCACCTCAACCGCAAGACCAACAACTTCCTGATTGTGAAACTCCTGCCACAGATTCATGGCGCGGTGTGCGGTTAGGGTAAGGGTTTCCTCCACAGAGCGCCCTTGTCTCAGGTCGTTGACAAGTGAAGTGTAATCATAGGCGAGGTCGGGTATGACGAAGGGGGAGCCGAGCAAGAGATCTGCCGCACCTTCCCATTCAGCGAGCATCTCGATATTTCCCTGATTGCATGAGTTCATAATCAAGGCATCGATGTGTTGTCCTGACTGGCGTATAGCGTCCCCCAACTGGGCGGACGTCATTCTATGGTAGCTGTCGTACAGAGTGGCTCTTGTTGAGGGTGGAGTTTCTTGCTCTTTCAAATCGTTATAAGGAGTAAAATTGCTTCCATGACCGCCGATAACAAGAATGTAATGGCGGTTGGGATATTTCTCTGCCGACCAGCGGATAAACTCTGTCAACTGCCGGGAATCGGTGATGGCAAAATCATCACCGGGACCGAATGTTCGGTCCTCTGTCATGATGCCGTCCTGAGCGGTATATCTGCGAACACCGTTGTGTTGGTCTCCTTCCCCTTTTCCGGAAGCTTTGAACAACACTGTTGCCGATACATCATCACCGGTAGCATCGGTTGCCTGACGGATACTCTCGGCGAAAATAAGGTCATGCTCCATGTCGCCGCCCGATATATACATCATCAGACAGAATCCGTTCACCTCCGGCTCTTCTGGTATAGGTGACGGTTCGTCTTTGTCGGAACAAGATGACAATCCCGACAGCGCAATAATCAACGCCAGTATATGATTGAGATATTTCTTCACTGTTTCTGGGTTTTAGAATTAAAAAATATATAATCCAATTCAATTTCTAATCAGAATGTCTTTATACTCGGTGGTTGTCTGTTCTTCCAACTCCGGGTTGAAGTTTTCCGAATAGTTCATAATCATTGTATTGTCGTTGTCTTCCAACGCTATCCGGAAAAATCTCGGTTCAAGTTGTGCCTCCGAGTCGAAGTAAAAGACGGTTCCTGTTTGTTCATGAAACCTCCACCTCATATTGTCATTTTTCCATTCTTCAGAGGGCCAGCGGGTATAAGTGCTGAATAATCCTGATTCCGTGTATTCGCTCCAGCACTCCAAGGGAAGATTCTCCGTTACTTCCTTCCATTCGCCATTGGCTTTCTCATAGCGTTTGGACAGCGACCACTTACCGACCATTCTTTCACCAAGAGTCTTTTCTGAATCATTGACACGGGAAAGCCGAACTTTTTGTTTATTCTCGTCAGTATCGCCGACAAGTTCCAATATGTTGTCAGAAAGTTGATAAATCTCAAGTTCTTCTCCATTCCAATCAATCTTATTCCCATCCTTTATACTCCATTGGCCTTTATTCAATGCTGCAAATTGTCCAAAACCGCCCACTAACGGCATCTCGCCATTCGACCTGAACACCATACTCTTTACGCGAAAATTCGTATATGACGCAGGGAGCCACTCATGAAATTTCTTAATTAACACGTCTTTCACCTCCCATCTTCCGATGATGTGTTCCGAAATGGGGGTGAGAATCTCACCTTTCTCCTCATAATTATAGACGAAATACTTTAGACTCTCATAGAAATCACGCCAACCTGTGAGCTTGTCGAAACGGCATTTGCGATAAAGTTGCCCTCCTAACTCCCCATCATACTCATTCAAAGCATTGAATACAAGATAAATGAAATCATGCTTTCCATTGGTCTGTCGATGTGTCACAATTATATCCGCAAGAATCTCGTCAAGTCGATTTATGTATGGAGCGAGACTCATGTTTCCACTTTGCACATAAGCGGCATGAAAGAATCCCACTATATCCAATGTGAAAATTGGGCGATTATATTCAAAAAAATCGTCTTCATTGCCGACATACTTGAGTAGAGCGCTCTTCCATAACCTTGACCGTAGGGTTGTCCATACACAGCCGGGGCATCGGTAGTGAAGTTTACATCTTCCATGGAGTTCTTCATCGCATCGATAATCTGTCGCATAGCCTCCCAAAGAGGAGTCAGGTCACGGATTCGGGAAACTTGTGTCACCATTCCACATTCTTCTTGGTTGTGAAACTCCTGCCAAAGGTTGATGGCGCGGTGGGCGGTACGTGCAAGAGCCTCTTCTACAGAGCGTCCCTGCAGCAGGTCGCCTATAAGCGAAGCATAGTCATAGCCAAAGTCTGGCAACATGAAAGGAGTACTGAGCAGATAGTCGGCAGTACCTTCCCATTCCGCGAGCATTTCAATATTTCCTTGCTGGCATGAGTTGAATATAAGAGCGTCAAGAGTCTGGCCCGATTGGCGGATAGCGTCTCCCAATTGTGCGGATGTCATATATTTACGGTTATCATAGAGGGTAGCCCGCGTTTTAGACTCAGTCTCTTCCTCATAAATTTCACTAAATGGATAAAACACCTTTCCGTGTCCGCCAATTACAAGCAGATAATGGCGGTTGGGGTATTGCTCCGCCGACCAGCGGATGAAATCCGTCAGTTCCTTTGGGTCGGTGATGGGAAAATCCTCACCGGGATCGAATGTCGGGTCTTCGGTCAAAACGCCATTCTGCGCGGTGTAACGGTGCGTGCCGTTGTGCGCTTCGCCTTCTCCTTCACCGGAGTTTTTATGCAGTACCGTAACGGCAACGTTGTCATCCGATACTGCTGCTGCTTGCGGGCACTCTCCATTAAAGTAACATCATGTTCGGGGTCGCCGCCCGACATGTAGAACATGAGGCAGTAGCCGCTCGGTGTGGGGTCTGGTTCTGGAACCGGAGCAGGTTCGTTGTCATCGCTGCAGGATGACAGAGCCGCCAATGAAAGGAGGCAGGCGACGAGATAATTCAGGTATTTGTTCATGTTGTTCATTCTTTTAATGTAAACAATGTATTATTTAAGATTCTATTTTATCGTCTTTCTTCATCCACATACCAAGCGCCTTTGCCGCTTCTTCTTCCGGCATCACTTCCGATGATGTTCACGATGTTGTCGGCCGGCAGGCCGTTAATCTGGTACTTGATGTCTTCTGCCATACTTGAATTCTTTTATGGGTTCTCTGATTTCGGCTAGAACTCGTTGATGCTGAGGAAATTGCCCCAGCCTGTTTGCCGGTGGAACTTCAGCATCGGGTAGAGGACGGCATAGTCGGCATAGTCATACTGTTGTCCGTTTGCGTCCTCTATCACGAAGTCGTTCCTGTTGTAGTATTCGGCAGGCATCCAAGTGATGCCTACGGTAAATTCGGGTATGATGCCTTCGTTATGGTGGCTTGCACGCACGGGCTGCATTTTCTGCAAAGCGTTGGACAGCAGGTAGGCTTGGGTGGAAAGCGTCCCGTTCATGCAGTAGTTGGCGATGTGGTTGGCATAATAGTCGAGGTCGATGGAGTAACTGCCGGGATACTGGTCGAATTGGTAGATGGAATAGAGTTGGTAATAATCGAACAGCTCCAAGGACTCGGCGTCATTCTGGCAGCTGTTGCGTTCTTCGATGAGCGCGTCGGTGAAGAGGCGCATCTCGTCGAGCACGGGTTGCAACATGCGGGTGTCGGTCAGCGACAGGTCGTACGAGTTGTTGGTATCCAGACTTTCCACAACTCCACCGTCAGCGGAACATATTCCTGCATGGCGGGCAGCACTTCGCTGTGTTGCTCCAGTTTGTCCATCAGCCGGCCGTAATGACCGCCGTAGCCGGGGGTGATGTGCGAGGCGCTGAGGATGTAGTCCGTGTAGTCGGCTATCTGGCAGATGTTCTCCATCATGTTCATCAGGCACACGTCCATATAGATGAGGTCGAAGTGCACCCCGACCGCTTCAGCCCTTCTTCCAGCTCGAAGATGGGAGAGATGGCTGTCCACGCCAGCTTCCTTAACGTTGTCGTCGAACACCACGCCGCGTGTGCTGCTGCCAGGCCAGTTGCTGGGCTGGTCATAGACAGGCGTGAACTCCGAGCCGTGGTTCCACAGCACGAGGACATACCGCTTGGCGGGCATCCGCTCTGCCGCGTCGCTGATGAACGAGGCCAGGTGGTCGGGATTGTCCAGACGGTAGTCGGCATCGGCTATGCGCTCGTTTTCCATACCTGTGGGCGTGAGGCTGTAGAGCCGCGTGCCTTGGAACTGAGCATCATCGCCCGTTTGATAGGGGACTGAGAATTTCACCAGTCCGGTGAACTGCACCTTGTCCGAATAGCCGTAGCCTTCCACTTGCGAGAGGTTGTAGATGAGGGCATCATCAAGTTTCCGCCGCCGCATCCGTAGAGCATGACGGTGTAGTCGGCGTCAGGTTCCGGCTCCGGTTCCGGTTCGGCGCTCTGTTCGGTGGTGGGGTCTTCATCGTCGCTGCAGGCGGTGAAGCCGAGCGGCAGGGTGGCGCACACTAACCACAGCAGGAGGTGTGCGAAGGTGAATGTAGTTGTTTTCTTCATTGTGAATGAGAATTTGAGTGATTAAAGAATATGTTTGTCAAAAACAATACTTTACCCCAGCCTGTATTGTGAAGGTGGTGTTGTATTGCGGTTGTTTGGTATGTTTCATATAATCCTTGGTCGTGGAGGTCAGTGCATAGTAGCAACGGCCTTCCGCTTCCAGCTCGATATGGGGGTGGATACGATAGCACACGCCCACGCCGCCCACCAGTCCGGCATCGAAACGGTTGTCGCGTTTGGAGATGAATTCATACCGGCGGTCGTAAGGTGCAAAGACAAACGACTCTTTTTCGGCTAAGAAATCATCTATCAGACTATCGTAGGTTCTTTCTGTACCTTTCACCGGCTATCCGCCCAATAGCCCATGTAGCCGCCGGCATGGAGGAAGCCACGTAACTTTTCACCGCCGAAAGAAGCGTGCCATTACGGGCAACGAGAGGTAGTGGTCGCGGCGGTCGCGGAAAGCCTTGGTCATAGGCACGTTGCATTGAGTAGCCCTTTTGCAGATATACAAAGTCGGCACGTACCGCCAGCCAGTCCGGATGCCGTATTCCACGGGAATGCCCACGGTCAGCCCGCCGCGCCCGTCGAAGTTGAAGTCGTATGCATATTGGGTATCGATGCTGTACTGGTTGTAAGCATAACCGGCGCTCACTCCCACTTTCCACTGCGCTGCTGCCCGGTCGGGCAACAGGCATCCTGCCAGAAGCAGCAGGCTGGTTACTATCCATTTATTTTGTTTCATATCTTTTTTCTTGTTTATTTTTATGTCTTAATCTTGTTATTGTCTCATTTTTTGCCATGCAGGAAGTCGATGGCGTATTCCAGTTGGCTGTCTATGTGCTGGCCGGTAAATTGTTCCACATCCAGTGGTACCGTGATGTCAGGTGTTATCCCTTTGCCTTCCAGTATTTCGCCTTCGGATGTACGTGACATCGATGTACTGAGTATAAACATAATAGCTTACACTTGCACAATCCGGGTCGCCAAACTGCCCGGAGAAGGAGAAGTGTGTTTCAGAAGTCAAGGGACCATGACCTCCGAACGTGCGTGTGCCTATCACCGTGGCATAGGGCAATTTCTTGACCGGCTCTGCTGTCATTTCCGACATGCTCACTGACCAACTGTCTGTCAGCACTACCACTTGGCGGTCACCGATACAGTCGGTTTCGGGCAGTGGTTCCTCCATTTCGAGCAGTTCGCCTAATTTCCGTTGCGTGATGACTTGCGCCCGGAAAGGAACCCATTCGCCGTAGTCCAGCCTTCCCATTCCCATCTTGGTTCTTGTGTCGAACACGTGTATGTCTTCTTTCAACAGCGGTCCCAATACGGTGAACATGTCCCACAAATAACCTCCCCCGTTGCTGCGAACGTCAATGATGACTCCCTTGATGTTCGGGTTGAACAAGAGTTGGTTGGCGTATTCGCGATAGACCGCGGCGGCAGCCTGCGCCACCTCTTCGCCCGATTTATTATGGTTCCCCAACTGGGCAATGATGCTGAAGTTGCTGAATCTTAGGTAGAGGATGTCATTGTCAATAACGTAGGTGAACATGTGGTCCAAGTCGGGATTGGGGTTATTATCGACGAACTCCCAGGTCGTGCGTGATGCGTCCCTCCTTCTTCAGTTTGTCACGATATACCTGGAAGCCTTCGCGGGGGATATACTCCTGGTAGTCTTCCCGTTTCTTCACCTCCATTGCGCCGGATTGGACATAGAAGAGCTGCTCCGTTTCTTCCGGACCTGCCTTCACATTCCTCAACTGGACTAACATGTGATGGTCAATAAACGAACCGCATATCTCTTCGTACAGTTTCTGCAAGTCGGCGGTAGGAACCGCTTCCTGCTTGTCCAGCTCCACGAAGCGCGGACGGTATTGGCTGTAGACGGCATCCCAATCAGTCGGGTCTGCCTCCCAAAACACATAGTTCTGGTTGATTCCATGCCAGATTGCATCAAACTGTTCGGTCAGGGACTTGTCGGCAGTAAGTGCGCCGGGCTGTATCACGTCGTCTACCTCGTCGCGGCAGGCAGTCAGCAACGCCAGTAGGGTAACGATGGCGAAAGCCGACATAAATTTGGTAGTATAAGTCATTCGTTTCATAAACATTATTGTTTGCTTTTTGAGATATCTGTACATTTTATAAGTTTTCAATGCTTTTTGTGAGTATTTCATTTCATATAGTCATCCTTTCTTTCGGTCTATTCCCACCGTTGATCAGGATACGGATCTCCATGTCGAGCAGGAACTGGAACGTGTCCTTGTCCAAGGGATTGCCATACTGAGGAAAGCTATGCAGGATATAGTTCGCAATGGCGGCATCAGCGTCAGCCGTTATGAAACCGGCTGTCAATTCGTCTGGAATGAAGGGACTCGCCTGGAGGACGAACGTGTTGTCCTCGCCCACCGTGTTGATCTCGTCTATCCCAAAGTTGTCGATGAAAACACCGTGGAAGTCGATGCTTGTCGGCCTGCGCGTCAGATGCGAAGCCATGTCCGCCGTCAGCCCGTATTCGGCAGCTTCGGCACTCAGGTCGATGACGTAATCGATGTCATCGCGGTTGGCGTTCAGCTCTGCAATCGGCATGTCTCGGCGAATAATAACCGTGCGCGGACAGTAGGTGATGGGCAGGTCGATAATCTTCTGCGTGCCGCCGAAGTCGGTGATCGCCACTTGTGACGCAGTGCTCACCTTCTTCTCTTTGCCCTCTTCGAGCGAGGTCCACAACTCATGGTCTTTCTTGGGAATCAGCGACACGTATTGTTTCTCGTGCAGGGTGAGCCAATCGAGGGTCATCGCCTCGCCCTGAGACTCAGCCTTCGTGATGAAGCTGATATCGTAGACCCACTCCCCGCCCGAGGCATTACGATAAGTGTTTACGTCCGTGTAGAGTATGTAGGGATTAAGCTCCCCATGCGCGGTTCGTAGGGTCTGCACCAGCGAGTAGCGAAACTCCACCCCTTCGTCCGCCGTGGGGACAATCTGCACGGGCAAAACCGGCGAGCTGACTTTATGAGCCACGCCCGCTGCATCGGTATAGTTCATGACGAGGTAGAGGTCCGAAACGTTGCGGAAATTCCCTTCACCCTGGGTCTTGATGGTCACAATCCACTGGCCGTCGAGAATCTCGCCGCTACCGTTGCGGTCGGGTTCCACTCCGGTGATTTTATAACAGTCGGACGGGGTAACGTAAGAGGCCCGCGACTGGGCAGAGAAGGCACTTCGAGTAGGTGGTACGAGCAGGTAGGTGTCGCTGTTCTGCAAGTCGAGTTCAAGATTACCTTCCGTAACTGCCACGCCTGAAGGGTTCACCCGGAAACGCAGCTGAAATGAGGTTCCTTTCACCGCCGTGACTGACACGGCGTCCATGATGACGATACCCGTGGGCATCGGTTGCTTGAGCGCATCCACGTCGTCTTTCCACTCGTCTTTGTTGCAAGCGGCCAGCATGAGGGCGATGAAGACAAGAACCGATATAAATTTGGTGGTATAAATCATTCGTTTCATAAGCATTAATTCTATTCATTTACTTCGTTTTCATTCAAATTGTTTTCCGGTATCTGCATATCGTCCGATTTGATGTTGTAGGAGTTTTGCTCCAAGAGTTTCCCTACTTCATCCAATTCTTCCTGTGTGATGTGAAGCACCTGTTTGTTGCGCTCATTCAGCTGGCAGACAATACCGTGCGTATGTTTCAGCATTTGGATGACGTTGGAATGTATGGACAATACATAACGCACGTCGTACCGTTCGAGGAGTGCCTTTGCGGCCTTTTCGGCATCGGGGTAATCCATGGGCGGACATTCGTGCCAATAGGCTTGATAGGCCTTTTGGCGCAATTCTTCCATTCTAAGGTACTCTTTGCGACATACATCCGAGGACACTATAGCAGTTGCCTATCCGTCCTATTACCTTTTCGTCGTCCAGACATTGCCACACTTCGAAACTGTTGGAGAAAATGCTGCTTGTGGTATGGTCCGTCATCAGCAACCGGCGTGAGCCGAATGCATTGACGAACATTTGCAGCGAGTCACTCCCCATCTGGCCGAGCCGGTCGGGCATAAGGGAAGCGGCCCGTGTGAAAAGCGTATCGTACTGTTGCAATTCATCCAAAAGCGTCTGCATATTTCGGGTGGATGCATCCAGGTTGTGCAAAGTAAGCATCACGGTTTTCCGTGCCATTTCGGTTTTGTTCCGGTTTTCCAAATAGGAACTCGTACCAAAAGTCAGCAGGATACCGATCAAGGTGCCTACGGTACACCCGACCGTGTTCTTCAAAAATCCTTATCAAAAAACTGTTTCATCGCTCTGGCTGTCTGTTTATTTGATTACGATTTTGAATTTCAGATTGGCACAAGAAGGATTGTATGTCTTGCCATTGCATTCCCACGGCTGGCGGCAACGCAGTACGTAGTAGTAGGTGCGGGGCATAGTTGTATCGGGCATCTCCTGTCAGGTTCACGCTGCATTTGGTGTTGCCTTCGGCATCCATGATTTCGAGCTGTGTCTCAATGAAAGGCCCATCGTCCACCGATTTCCCGTTTTCGTCCAACAGACCAAGACTTTTTACTTTGAATCCACTCTTTTCCAATATGCCCATTTGTCTGAGTTTATGGGTTACATCAATGTCGAAGCCTTTTTCAAAGTCAGGGTTGCCCAAGTCGGATCGCGACAAGGTCAGCGCATCATCTTCCACGGTTGCCTGCGGTGCACAGGCGATAACTGTCAGTGGCAGGCTGGCTACTCGGCTGTTCTTGGAGGTCAGCTGCACGTTGAAGTCTAACGTACTGTATGTCGGGATGGCTTCCTGTACCTCTTCCAGCTTCTCGGGGTTCACATTCAGCGTAAAGCCGGTTTCTTCCGTCATGGGAATTATATTGAAGTGGACGGCTCCCACTTTATGGGACACTGCTCCGTCAACCACCTTGATGTTTTTGCTGTCGATCAAGGCAAGGTCTTCCTGTTTCTCTGCTGCGATGACTACCGGCAGACCGGTTTCATACAGGTTTTCCTTATCAGCACTGTAGTAGTTGAATCCTTTGGGATTGGCAAGGGTGAACTTGTTTTCTATAGTGTACGGATCGGTTACGACAAGCTCAACTTCACTGGCAGCTCCGCCGGTCTGTCTAACGGATAGAATGACTGTATTCTCCTGCTTGATCTGCGTGAAGTCGGTTACCCTGGCATTCAACAGCCATTTGCCCCTCCTTTGGATGTGAAGCCTTGCGCCTCGAACGCTCTGTTTTCTCCTATGATTTTTACCTCGTTCACTTGGGCGTTTTCGGGGATTACTTCAAATTCCAAGGCGACATCACCCACTTCATTCAGTTCGTAAGCGGATGCACACGGCTGTGCGGCTTCAATGACTGCCGGTGCATCATCATCGCTGCACGACGGCATGGCGCAACAGATACAACCTGCCACCAGCAAGACAGACACATTTCTCCATAAATTACATATTCTCATTCTGATTCTTATTTTAGTTAGTATGATATTATTTCTTTGTGCTATTGTCTTCATGCTTTTCCATGCACATGGCTCAACTACCAATGAAATAACCGGAACAACTATTGGGACAATGAGCGTTAATCGTTGTTTATAAACTGTTTACTAATGAAATGGCCTCGGTCGGACAGACTAACGTACAAAGCCCGCAACCCACGCAAAGCGATTTGTCAATCATCGGAGTACGTTTTTCCCATCCGATGGCTTGATGTCCGCCGTCAAGGCACGAGATGTAACAACGCCCGCAATGTATGCACCGTCGGCTGTCGATCTCGCAATGAAGTTTGCGTTCTCTGTCTAACTGTTCCGGCTGAACTAAGTTGGGCAAAGCCAATCCGCGCAACTCGTCAAGCGAAGCGATGTCGTGCTGTTTCATATAAATAGAAAGCCCTTCCTTCAAATGATCGATGATGCGATAACCATATTCCATCACTGATGTGCACACCTGCAATGCCGTACACCCCAGCAAAATGAAATCCAAAGCATCTTGCAGGTTGTTATTCCTCCAATACCAAACAGAGGGATACCTTTGAGCGGTGGATAGGAGGCGGTCACGAATGAAACGGAGGGCTATCGGTTTCACCGCCTGCCCGGGTAACCTCCAACAGCTGATTGTCCGCCTATATCAGGATAGGAAGAAAAATTTTCAGTATTGATGCGCGTAATGCTGTTCACCGTATTGATAGCGGCCAAAGAGTTTGCTCCATTGGCAATCGCAGTCATTGCCGGAAGTTCCATATTGCCTATGTTGGGTGTCATCTTGGCTATGATAGGTAAACGGCTTCCTTTGCGTGTAGCGGGTATAGAGCGCAATAAGATCCTGATCTTGTCCGATATCGCTTCCCAACCCCTGCTTGGCCATCTGAGGACAAGAGAAATTGCATTCTATCAAGTCTGCACCGGCTTCTTCTGCCATGCGTGCAAGGACAGTCCATTCGTCGCAATTTCTACCCATAATGGAAGCGATAATGACCTTTTCCGGGTAACGTTCCTTTAAACGACGGATAATCTCGAAAATTCTCTTCGAGCGGAATGAGGCGACAGCTGCTCAGATTTTTGAATCCGCAGAATGAAAAGGGATGTTCTCCGGGAAGCGCATCAAAGCGGGGAGAAACTTCCGGCTCTGATAGGAAACTGATTGTCTTATATGATACTCCTGCCATCCGGCATCAAAAGCATGGCAAGCACATCTCGAACGACAAGCCACTGGCGAGAAGCAAGGAAAAACGGATTTTCACATCTGATGCCACAAAAGTTGACCGACAACTCTGCTTGTGTGCTCTCTCGTGATATGTTTTTCATTTTGGGATACATATCTGCAAATTTCCTGTATTCGGATTGGAGAATCACCCGTCCGCGTGCGCAGGCTTTTCACACTTTGCATCATCACAATGAAGGCAGGAAACATTTTCTGCTGACCGCAAGTATGCTCCAGCCTCATTTCTTCAAATGTAAAAGCATGTATAATTCCGGCCGGGAAAACCTTTTTCTGACAAGCTATGTCACAAATAGGCTGATAACACATCAGACATCGTGTCGCATCTGCAATTCTTGTCTTGTTTTTTGCCATGATGAAATCTATCTTTTATTCTTATTACTTAATATCAAACGGTTATTTCAAGGTTGCCTCGCCTGCTTCATTCCGTTTATTAGCTAATGAACTCAGTGCTGTACCTGCATGGTTGCCGGTGCTTCGTCGTTGTTGCACGACGGCATGGTACAACAGATACAACCTGCCACCAGCAAGGCAGACACATTTTTCCATAAATTATGTATTCTCATTTTGATCCTTTTTTTGATTAATATTTGTTTTACTTCTTGTTGTTTTATTGTTCTCGTATCATTCCCGCACATTATCCGATCACTAAAAAATAATAGACACCACCACAATTACCAATGAGATTATCGTCGTGACTATTTGAATAATGAACACAATATCTGTGTTTATAGAAAAGAATGGTAATTTACTTCGTTTCATAATGACTCGGGATGTTTTTTTAACCTGGGCAAAAATAAGTGAACTGTTCGAGAGTGTATGTCGCAAATTGTCCTAGTATATCTCAAATTGTCCTAGTATATCTCAAATTGTCTATACACGTTGATATATAATTTGTTATGATGCCTACTCAATGTGGGTGTAAACTGGAAAAACATAGCGAAAACTACAAGGTTGAAGAGATGATCTTTTGGCTTAATCAAGACGGTTTATTACATTTGCCAATGTTTAAATATAATAAAAATGAAATTGAGTTGTTTCTTGGTATTCTTCCTCCTTTGGGTGGTTAATTCTTTTCGTACGAGTGCCACGGTTCCCGATAGCCTGCTGACCGAACGTACGATCCGTTCTATTTATGTAAACTATCCGGATAGCGCTTTACGACTGTTGGACGAAGCGGAAAAAGTCCGGCTTCGGTATCATTCCCTTTCGGATTGATCTATTGCGAGCGATGTGTTATGAAATCAAGCACGACCTGACTGCCAAGGAAATCTGTGTGCGCCGTGCGTTGCAGAACGACTCAATACGTTTGGTACCGGAGCGTAAACTTTCATCTATAGCGATGCTGGCAAATATCTTGGAAAGACAGAACAGATATGAGGAAAGCATCGGTGTGTGCCACGAAGGTATTGATCTGGCACGCAATCTGGCATGTAAAAAAGAAGAATCAGATATGTACCCGTAATGGCGCGCGTCTGCATAGGCATGACAAACGACGAAATGGCACAGGAGTATTTTCAGCGGGCGGTGAGGCTGCTGGAAGGAACAGATGATGTGCGTGAAATGTCTCGTCTCTCGACTATTTATGGTGAATACATGTCCTTCTATATCAATCGGAACCGGATGGCGGAAGCAATTGAAATAGGTTACCGCCGTGAAACCGTCATACAGCGTATGAGCGGGCTCCCCGACCTCCTCCAGGATATATTGACCAGCAATATGGCTTCCTTTATGCCAAAATGGCTGTGCTGTTGCACGATGAAGGTAAGAAAGAAGAGGCAACAGAAATATTCAGGAAATACCAATCTACCAGCTTTTCGAAAACTCTTATCGGCAAACAGTATAGTGTACCTTATTTGCTGAATATCAATCAATATGCGGAAGCGGCAGCTCTGAGCGATACATGCATTTCTGCTTTTACAAATGATACCGTAAGCTATGAATATCTGATTTTGCTCAACTATCGTGCGCGAGCCAGCCGTGGAATGAAACGTTTTGACTTAGCCGATGTCTTCACCCAACGTGGCTGGGTGGTGCAAGATAGCATTTATACCGCGAGAGCAAAAGTAAAGGCACAAGAGTACGCTTCTAAATTCGAGCTGAAAGAAAAGAGTTGCAGTTGGCCAAATCTCACGCTTTGTCCGAACGGCGTATGCTTCTGTTGGCAGGCTTCGTGTGTCCTGACGGTTCTGCTCATTATCATCCTTTGGACGACTTTTGTGAATTTGCAAAAAACAAAGATGCGGAACCGTATCGCAGCCAAACAGATAGATGAACTGTTGGCGCAACGTGAAGAATTGGTGCAAGGTGTTTACACAAACAAGAAACACCATGAAACAACGAAAGAAATCGGAACTGGTTCATCCCTGCCTGAGGAAGAGACATTAACAGCCGCTACAAAAACAGATGTGGCAGCCCTGTGGACAAATAGTGATGAAATTATGCTAAGTTCATGGAAGATGGAAAGCCAACTTATCGAACAAAAAGCTTTTTTTGAAACCCGATTCGGGCGTGACGACTTGATACGTGCCACCGATATCAGACAAGAATGATCCTAAAGCGCAAGTATGCGGTGATGCTCTGGACACTCAACGATTATCTGCTCAGTCCAAAATTTATGGCAGGTAACATTGATTGAACTGTTCATCAGTTTGCACTTGGTGGTGCTAAGTAACGCTGATCCAACAAGATCAAACGTACTATAATGTCACAAATCCAACAACTATTCATGTCACACGCTACCTTTTTAAAATAGGAAATCAAACATTTTTATCACTAACTTTTTGCACAATCCTGCATACGGACAGCACACGAACTGATGAACCGGATATTTCAGATAAGATTCAGCATGAAACTAATATTGCTGCAACAATGTGCTCTTCGATTGAAGTAGGTAACCAACAATTGGAAGCAATCCAAACTCACAAGTAAGCAGAAAAAGACATAAACGAATCACTTACAATCATAATTCAAATATTCCTAACACATACCAACTACTACTGAAATTAAGGAGATTATTCTATTGAATCCGTGCATCAATGACGGAGTCGCCTATCGTTTCATTACAGACAAGAAAGGAATAATCGATAAACTCTTCAAAGCAACTTCCCGAGGCGGTTTTAAAAACAGCTTATGAAGAGTACCGCCACATGTACATCGAGAAACGTCAGATCCAAGATACTCCCACCGTAACTTATAATATCATAAAATCCGATCAGTGAATCAGATTTGACACGACTATCCGGCTGTTTGTTTAAGTAATGGCACGGCAGCATGTCTTCCAGGCTTTCCTAAAAGTTCCTCGAATTCGGTAGAAGACTGGAGACCGTAGCCTCAAAATAGAGAGAAAGAAGCAAG
>VOFE01002455.1_pt1 | contig 15283 bp, 23 predicted proteins | sample 5384071 | NCBI WGS metagenome assembly VOFE01 (sample SAMN12384724, study PRJNA508395) | human gut metagenome | isolation source: healthy gut D | host: Homo sapiens
GAAACACATCTGCTGCCCTTCGAATATTTCGGTATTTAGAATCATTTGACTGATTTCAAGGAATTCACCAAAAACAGAGAATAAGCCAAAGGAGAAGAATATTGATGAAAAAAGGCTGTATGATACAGCTTCCTCCCGCTTTTAACAGCAACGGAGAAAAGCTGATGTTTTGACGGAATCAAAAACAGACAGCTTATAATCAGCAGAATGCATGAAATACACCTGCATACCTGAAAATATCCAGCTAAAACCCCCAGCAACTGTTTTCGTTGGCTGCTCTTTGTCCGGTGTTTCTTTTCAGCTCTTTTGGCATATTGGCTTCCCAAATGCAGAAACAGCCGCAATGTATACACCTATTGCAATAGAAGCTACCGTGACAGCAATCTCGCGATTGGTTCAAAGCTCAAATCGAACATAAACGCCGCATGGTAGTAACTAGGGACCTGTTGACAAAAAAAAAAAACCGCTGAAACCTACAGTGGTTCCAGCAGAACAGTAAATTTGGGGATAACGAAAGATGGCATTTACCATTCTCTTTTGAGGTTTAGGGCTTATGGCGGCAAGGGAGGCATTCTTCCTAGCTGCAAGAATGCCCTTTTTCGAATCCTTGAAATACAGTGTTCCTGTTTCAAGACGGAGAAGCTGCCCTCGGCCCAGATTTTACGAAGCCGCATCATGGCCAGGTATTCTTGAGTTCCCACGCGCTGGCGCGCCCTCTGAAAAATGCCGGATAGCAACTGCTGGCCAGCACTTGCGCCGAATTCCAGCCTTGTCAAAACAGCTCGGCCGTTTTGGGACAGCGCATACAGGCATCGCCCTCGACCTGGTAGCAACGCAGATATTTGCCTGTCGATTTGCTGCACTTAGCCTGTGGTATGTAAGAGGAACTCCTTCCGGACAGATGAATGCGTCGAGCTGTGGATCGTAGGAGAATCCATATTTCTCAGGTGTGGATTGGAGAACTGAATTGTGGATATATCCGGTAATGCCCAGAAGCGCCAGCCCTCGGTGAACAGCGCCCGTCTCATATCCGCGATCCAGTGCAAGCTGGCTCATTGGGATACCAAGATTGATTTGCCGTTCCAAATGCCGTAAGATCAGGACGCTTCCTTCCTCATTGGCAGAATATACATCAACGCCTGTTAAAATGCCGTGCGTTTGCAGTCCACAGTTGCTTCCATCAGATACCCGATGCCGCGTTTGCTGCCGGGATTGATACAACCGCCGTCTGATTTGTTTATTGGTGGTACGGCACTCCGTACAATTTTTGTTGGCGGCTTTTGAAGCCCGGCTGATTGAAAGTTTTCATCCAAAGAATCGAGATAGCTTTGCATACTCTGTTCAACTTATTTCTACATTGATCCAGCTTTTCTTGATACGTTGGCACGGAATGTAGCTTCCATCCGCAGCCATAGCTTCTCCGTCGATCAGCCCGCTGTCCCATGCATTGCTTGACTATTTCATAGAAGGCTTTCTGAAAGAGATCGCTTGCTGCCATTTTCGTGTTCTGGTCTTACCTGAATGTGGGAGGATTTGGGGATGGTGTCATCCAGTTCAAACTGCAAAACCATCGGTAGGCGATGTTGAGCTGAACTTCCTCCACCAACCGCCGTTTCTGATTTGATGCCATACAGGTATCCGATCAAGAGCATTTTGAACATACTGGACAGGGTCGACAGATGGACGGCCTGTTGCCGGATAATATGGCGCCAGAAGATCATAAATGAAGTTGAAGGATACCATCCGCTCGATCTTCCGCAGCAGGTGAGTTTCTGAATCAGTGACTCAATATCCACGAAAATCATTGCCATTTGTCTGCTTTTATGTCCCATCATGCTACATCCCTCCTATAACTTTTTATCACAGAAAGGATTTAGGCGCCACTTTGTCAACAGGTCCAACTCTTTGACACTACCCATTTTCCTATTCCCCCCTTAAGTTTAACGGCAACAAGTTCGCTTTACCGCAAAAAAGAGAGCCGATCCTTGAATCCGCTCTCTGTCGTATTCCAGACGCCGGATACGGGACTTCCGTCGGCCGCATCCCAGTGATGCCCTGTCCTTTTGCCTGAGAGATCGCACCGGCCGCTTAGCCGCCGTACTTACACCTTCGGCGCTCCTGATGGAGACTCTCCAGAGTCGCTGTAAAAATTTCCTGTTCTGTTATCATCATAATAGGTAAATGCAGAAAAGCAATCCTTTTCGCGCTTTTTATTCCATCGATTTCTCTTTTCGCGCGATTGCCGCTTTAATGGGGACCCCTCTGTGAGAAACAGATTTCATGCTCTGTCAGGACATTTTCCAGCCAATCCGGTTCCACATGCAAATCTTTCGTCTGCCGGAATACGGAGAACCCCGCCTCGGCAAAATAAAGGTGATCCGAAAACGGCTCGTCATCGTCCGTTTTTAAACCAGAGTTCCCCGCCGTCCTTCAGGACCTCTCTGTATTTCATCAGGGTTCTCGGTAGGTCAACCGGCGTTTATGATGCTTTTTCTTTGGCCAGGGGTTGCAAAAATTGATATAAAAAAGGCGGTCGACGGTCCCCTTCCCCCCAAACCCGGTCCAGATATTCGATGTTATAGGAAAACAGAAGGATATTGTCCGCTTCGCCCCTCCTGCGCGTAAGCGCAATGAAATCTGCAGCGGGCAATGGGATATCCATGCTGGTCAATCCCGATAAAATTGATTTCCGGATGGCGAAGCCCCATCTCCGCGAGGAACGGGCATTTCCGCAGCCCTAGTTCACAGATAAACCGGCCGATTCTCGGAAATCGTTCCGCCCACCGCCCTCGGATTTCCTCCGGAGACTGAATAAAAACGGGCATACCGCCAACTCCGGGCGGGCCCATGCTTTTTCCGCATCCGCATCCTGTTTCCCCTTTGCGCTGCCAGATCGGTTTCGTAGTTTCAATATATCATTTTCGAGGCACCGGGTCAAGCGTTCTTTTCAAGCACCAAAGCCCTTATTAGAAAGACCTGCCGGGCGCACGCCCCGCAATGGCTGCCGTTGTTCTTCGGGGAGTGCAAGCGCTTCCGCCGCCGATGTTCCCCCTTTTGTTATATCCTCCGGCGCGTTTTGCTTTATGAACTTTTTGTCAACGGCACCATTTGTTTCCATTGCTCCATTGACACCACGCAAAGAATCAGAGATAATAATAAAGAAGAAACGGTCCGATCCCGATTGAAGCATAAAAACATATTATTTCCATGATAAAGGAGCAGACATCACCATGTACTATCCCACCTGCGATGCCGCCTTACGGCTCCCATACCCACCCCGGCAGGTGGATCCTTTAAGGGGAATACCGGCGCGGCCTGCGTAAAACCGCCAACCGGCTCATGGATGATTTTGGCCGGGCTTTGCCTAATGGCATTGCTTTATCAGCTTTGCCTGAACTCGTGTGGGCAATTGGCTACCGCAAATCGACCCAAACTTTGACGGGCTTTCCACGAGATGTATTACTTGATTGCCTGTCTTTATTATGCTGTCGGGATGTTTGCTCTTTTTTTTCTCTTTCTATTAGCCTCTCCAGGAGTTTTAATCAATCCATCCCCTTTTCAAAAAGGTACGCCACGTATCTTCCTTTGCTGTATTTTTAGGCCTTGCGGTTTGCCTGCTGGCAAATTATCCCGCTAACATCGTCGCTTCGCTGATTGAAGCTTCGGGGTACACTGCTTTCCCGGCACAGACGCCTCTTCCCGACAGCCCGTCGGCATTGCGGCTGATGGGTGGCGTCGCATTTGTTCCATTGCTCTGGTCGAGAGTTTGCTTTCCGGGGCGTCGTCTTTTCCGCCTGCAGCCATATGGAACGGCTTTTGCAGTTGTGGCGAGCGCCTCTGTTCGGTTTTTATCACGGAAACTTTGTGCAGCCCCCTTCGCCTTTTGCAGGTGCGGGCTGATATTCGCTTTATTATGGGTGCACACCCGCAATCTCTTTTGCCCATTCTTGTGCATACCCTCAACAATGGGCTTAAGAGCTGATCAGGCCAATGACGGAGAAACGTCCGCAGCAGTCCTCCATCTCGGATCCGGTGCTCTCCGTCATTTGCTGGCGGTGAAAGAAAGGGCTTTTCCAGCCCCGTTGCACACCAATCCTTCGGCGCCTTGTTTTCGTCCAGCGCCATTGTATTCTATTCACCCTATATTCTTCCATCCTAATTGGTGCCCTCTCATAATGGAAATAACAATATTCCTTCGCGATCCCCGTTTTTATGCAGGCTGCCCTGCGGCTTGCGCAGGAGGCAGCCTCCGAAGGAAGGTGCCCGTTGGAGCAGTAATTGTAAAGGCGGAGAAATCCTTTCCACCGGCCGAACCGGCGGGAAGGCGGTAAAAATGCGCTCTTGCATGCTGAAATTGAAGCCATAGGGGGCGCCTGTGACCGACTCCAAAGCTGGAGGCTCACCGGCTGCGACCTTTACGTTACATTGGAGCCTTGCCCGATGTGTGCCGGCGCCGCCATTAACGCCAGGATTTCAAACGTTATTTTTGGGGCGTACGATGAAAAGGCCAGGTCGTGCGGTTCACTGGTCAACTTGTTCCAGCTTCCCATAACCATAGGCCAGCGCTTTGGGGCGGCATTCTTCAAGAAGAATGTGCGGCTGTCCTCTCCGAATTTTTTATGCGGCTCCGCCCTCTTCCTTAAGCGCCGCCATGATAGATACAGACAAGATGCCGCCCAAGCCGGGCGGCACCTTGTTCAGTCTGAAGGATCTTTTTTGTTCGCCTTAATACAGGTTCTTTAAAGTTTTAACTGTACCTATCATCTTTCTTTATTATCATAACAGCTTACGATAGTTAAATAAAAGCTTTATTGATTGTTATATGATGATAATGTTCCAATTCAGAAAGAATTTATTGGTTTTAGGAGCAGTGAAAGAATGAAAAAGAGTATTTTTCTATTTTTAAGTATATTTTTATGTTTTGCTTAGTTTCATGTGATGTTACATATACGAAAACAGAAATATCTGAATCCAGTTTTTCTAGTTCGTATGCAGATTCACCTATTGTAGGAAAATGGATTTGTCAATCCATAAAGAAAATTATGAATATCAAAAAAGAGTTCCAAGCAATCCTTATATTGGTGATTCTTATATTGATATCAAAGATACTGGGATTTTGAACTATGGATAGATGAAGATACTATTTTTACAGGTAGTTGGAGCAATGAGGAGAATAAAGGCGACGATGGTATTGAGTATAATATCGATATTCTGGATAAAGAAAATTATAGCGGATATATGAATTTAAAGAAGGAAAATTTAGAAATTTTTTCAGGACAAAGTATGGATGTATTAGAGGTTGTAATCGATCATGAAGCTTCTTATTCGAAAACAACAACAATATATACTTTTATATTGCAGATGAGTGGAGAGATACATTTTTGAAAACCGACTCAATATACTGAATGGTCCTAAAAGCGAAGAAGAAGCGATAGATAATCTACAAGAATATGACTCTCTTTATCTAAGAGAAACTGCAAAGGATTTATTTGTAACTATATATCTGATATTGATTATAGCAATGTTTCGGCAGTTCTCCAAAACAATGACACACTGGAAGATGCATACTATCATGTCATATTGCAAGGAACATTTAAAGCTTATGATGAATATGATGTTTTTATTGGCCTGAAAAAGGTTTGATGTAACAGCAGATATTTATGTGAAAACAGGAACGATTGATAAAGAAGTTTCTATAAGATAGAAACAAAAAGGGTTCTTCAGTTTGAAGAACTCTTTTTGTTTGCCTTATTATAGTTTTGAATGACTATATGAATACTTTCTTTCTGCTCATCTGTCAGCGTCCTATAGCTATCCATTAACAGGGATTCATCATTGTTCAGGTCATAGCTGTGTACTACTTCTATCATATGTTCTATTTCTGTATGTCCTATCAGATAATCCACCGATGTTTGAAAGAAGTCGGCAAATGAGATCAGCATAGCTATATCAGGCTCAATATTATGATTTTCATATTTGTTTATAGATTGCTGGCTAGTACCGACAACACATCGGCTAGTTGTTGCTGACTGATTCCCTTTTTAAGGCGCAGTTTCTTTAAGTTTTTAACCATAAACGCTCCCCCCTTATTAAGATTAACAACTAAAGGGAGTTAAATAAAAATCTAATAATTAGTTATTTACAACAACTTTAAGTTGTTGTATAATGGACATGGCCCAAGGGGGTATTCGCTTTATGGGGGTGAGAAAATTGGAAAAAATCCTTACTGCTCTGCCGGCGGCCGGCATTGCAGTCCATGCCGCCGGCTGTTCTCCTGCGCCGGTCAAAAAGGATGCCGGTCAGAAAAAATCCGACCGGCCGCTTCAGTTGATGAGGGCCAAACCGATTCTGTCAGCAGTCAGGCGCCAGCGTCCCCGATGGAGGAGGAGCAAGCATAAGCGATGGTGCTCCAGAAGGCTTCATCGGGCTTGATCGTAAAGTCAAAAAGGTTCGGGCGCCATACTGCGCCGCGCCGGCCTGTCCCGGCGGGGCCCGCCGCAGAGACGGATGGACATTATGACGGCTATTTTGAAACACCGGCAATATATGATTGAAATTAACGCGTTTTTTCTAATCATGAAGGAACAACAAGAATGGAATAAAGGGTGATATAAACGTGAAAAAAGCTTTGATTCTGATTTTATCGTTCATCATGGCGCTGGGGCTGGCGGGCTGCGGAAACGACACCGCAGAGGAAAATGAGGTCCTGTCTTATTTGGCGGACTATAACTGGTACTATGAAGCCGGCGGTAATTATGACATGGTATATGTGTATCAATTCAACCGGGACGGCACCTATACAAGCGTGATAGCCAGCACTCTGCTGAATGATGATTTTTCGAGGGAACGTTTGCCATCAACACCAACAAGGACACGATTACCATGAAACCATCAGACAGTAAAAATTCACTTTCACATACTCGCTTTACAGCGATGATATGAAATTGTACAGCGATACAAAGCAATATAAGAGAACCGAACGGTTTGATTTGAAATAATTCAAATCGCAGGCAGTGTCAGGAAATCTCCGCAAATCAGTTGGCAGGCTCCGGCACAAATGAAGCCATCGGGCAAAGGAGGCGCCCCATGTCCATGCCCTGCCGGGTACCGGCCGCATGGCGGAGCCGGGCGCGGGTGCGCCGGCAGGGGCCCGCGGTTCAGCCGCTCAACGGCATTGCCGGCCCGGGCACGGGCCGGCGTCCACGGAGAAAAACCACAGCAGGCCAACGCCCGCCGGGCCTTTCCCGGCAGGCTATAAGACAAGGCGCCGCCCCAATCGGGCGGCGCCTTGTTTATTCGGCGTCTTCCTTCTTCTTTTTCCAAAGGGATTTCCAGTTGGGATGGATCTCGCATAAACCGGCGGAAAAACCGCATTGAACGCGCATAATAAAGTCCGTCGCAGAAACGCTCGTCCGTTACGCAGCCCAACGTCAGAATCTTTTTTGGAAACCGGGGTCCCGTCCTTGTCCGGGACGACCCGATGCCGTTCCTTTCCTAACCCGATAAAATCCCTGTCGTCCCAAATTCGTAAACATGGTGGTAAATATAGTTAATTCCAGCGATTTGAGATTCGTAATAAAAAATGTCGTATGGAACGGGCTGACCTCGATCAGCGCCCTCGGCAGCATCCCGTGCTTATCCATAAAAATCGCGAGCCGGATAAACAGTTTAATCATCCATCCCGGCATCTTCATAATCATCGCAACCGTTTTATCGGTGTTGTTTTCATCGTTAGGCTGCAGCGTCTCGTTTACTGCGTCGTCAATAATCTTTTTGACCTCGGCAATGGTTTCCGTCCCCTCAAATTTCAGCTTTATCGTTGTTTCTGCCGATTCGTCTCTCAGGTTTCTCTGCAAGGCAAACGAAACCCAGATCTTGGGCCGCGTGTAAATCTTCCCATTCATCGCAAACCGGTTTAGTTGTGGACGCAGGGCCACTGTCCTCACCATTGCCGCGATAATAATGTGCATATAAGAATATTCTAAGCCCTCTTCCCGCTTGATACGGATATAATCGTCCAACGGCTTACAATAGAAATCATCGTTATAGAAATTCTGGGAATCCGTCCGGGTCCGCATAATATAGGGAATGATTTTTTCCAATGGGCCGATATTGTGTACAATTCTTCCGTCAGGCCGTTTTCCAAACATGGATACCCCTCCTTTGTTGCTCTTTCGCCTCTTTTCTCCCGGCACCGCGCAGGGAAACAAAATTCGAAATAAAATATGATATTTATTATTATAAGCAATAATTTTAATCAGCACAATACCCAAAAAATAAAACTCTGTCCAACAACGGGTATTTCTTTTCCGTTTTGTTAAAAATAGCTTTTACAGTTGTCTTCCTTGACAAATGCTGATATAATAAAGAAATTGACACGGCAGTTTTTCCTTATCATAAAAATGGAGTGGTCATTATGACAAAAGCAAAGGGTTTGCTGGCTTTTTTCGCCCTTGTCCTTCTGATATATGGTACTTTCATTTGCCTTTCTCTCGGCGGCGTTTTCCGCGTCTCTGCAGAGTCCGTCACCACGCACGAGTCCACCGCTCCCCGACGGAGTCCCTGTTCCTTCTGAGGGCCGTCAACGCCGCCAGAAGAACCCGATCCCTCGTCGACGGTACCGTCAGAGCCATCTGAATCGACGCCCTCGGACGGATCAGTTCCTCGTCATCAGGTCATCGGATTCATCCTCGTCACCAGAGCTGTCTGATCCGACGCCGCCGCCGGCTGACAGTGGCAGTTCCGATCAAGGTTCTGAATCCGTGTCGGAATCAGAACCGGTGTTTGAACCGGAACCCTCGGAGCAGGATGAATACTACTATGAGGATCCCAACTCCTATGACGACGGCACGACCGAGAACTATTATGATCCTACCACTGAGGAATCCATCGTGATGGTCTACCCCTCCGGCGTTACGCCGTCATCTTCAAGCTCCAGCAGCGAATCAAGCGCTTCCTCCGGCGAAGCGGCCGGAGCAGTGGCAAACGCTTCTTCCTCCGCCCCGCCTTCAAGCAGCAACCATACCGGCAGGAACTTGATCCTGATCGGTGTTTTACTGCTCATTTGTCCGCCGCGGGATTGGTTTTTTGTTTACTCAATGTTTATCCTTCCTTATCTCCGGAAACGGAAGGCGCTGCAAAGCGGCCGCGTCTCGCCTTATGCCGGCGCCTCGGCTTCTGGGCTGGCAGAGGTTCCTGCTGAAGCGGAATCAGACGATTTTTATGAGGACGCTTACGGTAACCGCTATCGAGCGGAAGAATTGCCCGGCTTTTTTGGAAGAAAGTACCGGAGAAGAGGATCCTGCGGTTTATCAGCCGCTTCCCCCGCTTCACAGGGTCAGCAGTATCTGGAAGAAGGGCCCTTTGCGGAAGAACTTCCCTATCAATCATACCAGGACAATTCGGAATTTTCTCCTGTTTCCTACACGATATGGAGCCTTACGGCGATTCACAAACTCCGCTTTACCCGGATGCCTCCGGCAGTGGAAATGAAAGCCGCGATATCTATAGCGGAAGGAATTTTGAAGCACCGGACAGCCGTCCTTATGATGACAGGAACATGAAATATTCCTCTTTCCGCAACTATGACCCTCTTGAACGGCATCGGCACAGCCGTGACTGGGACCGCTATTTTAATGATATAGACAAAAGATATTGATGTAGGGAAGGCGATGGGATGATCCATATTCAACACTTTGTGAAGGACCGCGCGTATGGCTCCCATAATGGAACCATTTTAGCGGATAAGGTCGTGCCTGACACTTTAAATGCACCGTTTGAACATGCATACGGTTATCTGGAGGATGGCAACACCATGGAAGGGCACTCCCCACCCAACAGACGAGATTTACATTGTCTGCAAGGGAAAAAGGAATCGTCACTGTTGGCACTGAGCAAGCGGAAGTTTCTGAAGGGGACGTTGTTGCCATCCCACCGAACACCTATCATACAATGACCGCGCAGGAACATGGTTGTTTTCTTTGGGCAACCTTTTTGGTGGCCGCATATAGAGTAAAAGGAAATACCGGCGGCTTTTTGTCCGCAACGGTTAGAAGGAATGCGGCCGTGGAAGACTGCGGCCGACCGGAAAAGTGTCTTTTTGTAAAATTTAATTGCACTTGGGCCGTTCTGCAACAGCAGTACGGCCTCTGTATTTTCCCAATTCCCGGAGATATGCCTTAAACGGCAGCGACTCCCGCTAGGGTAACCTCCTCTGTATGAAAACGGATAACCCGAAGACCAGTTTTATCCTATAACACGATTAAGCTCAGAACAGGCGGACGCGCGCCTATCGTCTTCATCGTTTTAGGAACTGACGGAAGCCGTCAAATTGGTCTAATGCGCTGTTCCCCCTTTTAGGATGGCGGGAGATCTCTCAGGCCAGCCGCATTCCTTTATCCAGTTTTCCCCTTTTCCTCCTTGTCCTGACTTGTTTATAACTGATAAAAAGATACAAATCCGGAAAAAGTCTTCCTTCCCACTTGATTTTACCTCCGGCATAGCTTACAATGATAGCGTATCTAAATTGTGGGGATAGAAAAAAGGAGACGATGGATTTGGTTTCAAAATGGAGGGAGGCAGTAAAAAGTTTTTTTTGCTGCCATGAAAGAAAAGCTGACGGGCCTGAAAGGCCTTTCAAAAGGACAAAGATCCTGATTGCTTCTGCAGCCGCAGTTATCCTTGTCGTCGCAATCGCCTTTTTTTTGACCGGCGTATTCCAACCCGTTCCTGTCATGCAGGCGGCGGGCCCGCAGGTACAAACGCAGGATAAGCCAGACGTCTCTGAAGCGGACCCGTCAAGCGCCGCGCCAGAGGCGGATACACAGTCGGAGGCGCAGTCCGAAGCAGAAGAAAACGCGCCGGTTTTTCCGAAGGGTGCAACCATAAACGAGATTGACGTTTCAGGGATGACGGCAAAGGAATGCCGCGCCGCGCTGGATAAATGGGCATTGGATTATTCGCTAACCCTCACAGTAAACGGCAAGACTCTGCACCTACCAAGCGGATGCTTTTGGAATTTCGTTTGCAGAAGCTGACATTGAGGCCATGATCGCGGAATGTGAAACAAAAAGGAAAGCCCCTTGCGTTTTACAGTGGAAAACCCGATTGCATACAATGAGGCCCAGTTACAAAACGTGATCGACAATTTCCCCGGCGCAAACGATCCGGCAAAGAATGCCCGTCTTTCCTATAGTTCCAATACAGGCGCTTTTGTCCTCTTGAAAGAAGAAACGGGCAGCCGATTAGAGATGGGGACTGTGAAAGAAGCCGTTGTACAAGCTATATTGAACCGGCTCCCTTCCGTAACGGAAACCGTAAAAGTTACACAGTTGAAGCCGGAAATCTCCATAGAAAGCGATGAAGCACAAAAGCCCTCTCCTATGCCAACAGCCTTTTTTTTGGAAGTCAAGTTGAAATATACCTATGCGCCGGAAGGCTTAAAAAGGCCGCGACGGGAAACCATCAGTAAGAACTTGATTGCCAGTTGGCTCAGCGTCGGCAGCGACGGGCTTTCAATCAGCATTTCGTCCTCCAGCCTGAGCAGCTATTGCGACCGCATGAGCGACAAGCACAGCGTCTCCGGCACAAATTCCGGCTTTGTCGCGACAGGGGATTATACAGTGGATTTAGACGTCCCCTCCGGCGGCCAATACGTGGATACCGACGCGCTTTACGACGATATCCGGAAATGCATTCTAAACGGGGTATCCGGTACCCGAAACGCGCCGTACTACAACGCCGGCGATACGGATATGAGCTTTGGCGGTACTTATGTCGAAATCAACCTTTCCTCACAGCATATGTGGCTTTATAAAAACGGCACCTGCATCGTCTCCACGGATATTGCTCGGTTGTGTAAACTGGGGCTGCGCAACCCCGACCGGCGTATATTCCATTTACTCGATGGTACGGGACTGTTATCTCGACGGGCCGGGGTACCATACGCCTGTCAGCTACTGGATGGCATTTAACGGCGGGATCGGGATCCACGACTCGGTATGGGAGGGCGCCTACGGCGGCGATATCTATAAATATGACGGGTCGCACGGCTGCATCAACACCCCTTTGACGCCGTTGCGACAATATGAAAACGTATCTGTCGGCACACCGGTAATTGTCTATGGCGGCTCAAGCAAGGTTGAGCCGATTACGCAGAAAATCACCGGGGCGACCTCTTATACACTCGAAAGGGCGGAAGCTCCGTAAAGCTTGACGCGCGTCCCAAATACAACACGGGGCTAACCTACCAGTCCAGCAATCCTTCTGTTGCAACGGTAGCGCAAACGGGACGGTAACCCCCAAGGCGGTCGGAAAACCGTCATTACGGTGAAAACGGAAAAGCTTTCCGGCTACACGACTGCTTCCTTGAAAGTTACCGTTACGGTGAAATCCAAATGCGATATTTCCGGGAAGCACAGTTGGGATAACGGTGTGGAAACGAAAAAGCCTGGCTGTGAAAAGACGGTGTGAAGACCTACACCTGCAAGGTCTGTAAAGAGCAAAAACAGAAGCCATTCCATCAACCGGGCATTCCTGGGATAAAGGGAACCGTAACGCAACCTGCGGACTGCGGGCACGACGGCGAAATGACCTATACCTGCACCGTCTGCGTCAAAACAAAGGAGGAGGCCATCCCGGCAACCGGTGAACACGTATGGGACGAGGGGAAGGTCACGACGCCGCCTACAGAGGATGCCGACGGCGAAATGACATACACCTGCACCATTTGCCATGCGACGAAAAACGAAGTAATCCCATCCACCGGTACAGGAGAGACGGAACAAATTTTTGATGACTAAGTAAATTTATATTGCGTCCCCCGACGCATTCAGCGTTAAGGCTGAATGCGTCGGTTTTTCTGTTTATTCATCGGGCATCATACGCCCTTTCCACAAAGCCATATGGGCATAACAACTGGCCGTTGCCCATCGTCTACCAGGTGTATAATCAAGAATTCCAGACTTGCGATCCATCACGGATCCACAATTTTCCCATCCTGGATCCGTATGATTCGTTTTGCCCGCTCTGCAACCTTTGTGTCGTGCGTAATCATGATAACTGTATGGCCGCCGTGATTCAGTGCCTCCAACATACGTACGACATCGTCCCCTGTCTTTGAATCCAAATTTCCGGTGGTTCATCCTAAAATAATTTCCGGCTGGGCAGCGACTGCACGGGCAATGGCAACCCTTTGCTGCTGCCCGCCGCTCATCTGATTAGGATAATGCCACATCCGTTTTCCCAATCCCACCGCTTCCAGTGCATCCTGCGCCAGCCCGTTCCTTTTTCCTGGCCACGCCTCGGTACAATAATGGCAGCGCAACATTCTCAAGCGCATTGAGTTCTGAACCAGATTGAAACCTTGAAAAATAAAGCCGATCTTTTGATTTCGGATTTCAGCAAGCCGCCGTTCCGTCATCTCCGCTACATCCTCTCCTTCCAAAAGATGCCTGCCCTCATCCGGTGTGTCCAGGCACCCCAATAAATTCATCAGCGTTGATTTCCCACTGCCGGACGGCCCGATAACAGCAACATATTCTCCCTCTTCAATCCGCAGGCTGATATGGTCCAGCGCACGGATCTCTTCTCCCCCCCATAATACCGCTTAACCATATCGTGCATTTCAATCAAGGACATTTTACCTACCGCCTTTCCCTGTCGTTTTCTTAGATTTACTATCCCCGTTTCCACCGATGCTATGCCCTAATTTGTCCAGTCAGCCTGCTCTGCATTCTGTTTATTTTTACGGATTTTTCGGGAATGCTTTTGATTTTACCATCCGGCGTGATATAATAAAGACAATGGTTTTATATTTTAACAGGATGCCTGATTTGTCATTATGTTGTAATACGCATCCGCGCATAAAAAGAAAGGAGATCGACACTATGCCACTGGTAAACACCACCGAAATGTTCAAAAAGCATATGACGGAGGATATGCCATCGGTGCGTTCAACGTCAACAACATGGAGATCATCCAAGGGATCACCGAGGCGGCCAAAGAACTGAATGCACCTCTGATTCTCCAGGTTTCCGCTGGCGCTCGTAAATATGCGAACCAGACCTATCTGCGCAAGCTCGTTGAGGCTGCGTTAGAAGAAACCGGTCTTCCGATTGCGCTCCATCTGGATCATGGCGATACGTTTGAGGCTTTGCAAGAGCTGCATTGACGGCGGTTTCTCTTCTGTCATGATTGATGGTTCCCACAGGCTTTGAGGACAATATTGCGTTGACCGCGAAGGTTGTTGAGTATGCACATCCCCGTGGAATCACGGTAGAAGGCGAACTTGGAAGCTTGCCGGAAGTTGAGGGGATGCAGTGAATGTTTCCGCAGAGGATGCTTCCTATACAAATCCTGCACAGGTGCAGGAATTTGTTGAAAGACTAAGGTTGATTCCTTGCCATTGCAATCGGTACCAGCCACGGTGCTTATAAGTTTAAGCCGGTGGAAGCCTCAGCTCCGCTTTGATATTCTTGAAGAAGTTTCAAGCGTTTGCCCGGCTTCCCGATCGTTTTGCACGGTGCGTCTTCCGTCCCACAGCAATTTGTCAAAATCATCAATGAAAACGGCGGTAAATGCCGGATGCGATCGGTATCGGAGGACATGCTCCGCCAGGCGGCGCGGATGGCGGTCTGCAAGATCAACGTGACTCGACCTCCGTCTTGCGTTAACGGCCTCTATTCGCCAGCATTTTGTTGAGCATCCGGATCATTTGATCCACGTCAGTATCTTGCGCCGGGCCGTGCTGCAATTAAAGAGCTTGTCAAGCATAAAATTGTGGATGTTCTCGGCTGCGACAGCAGGGCTTAATTAATTCCAAAAATAAAAAAGAAGAGTCTGCTTTTTCTAAAGGAAGGCAGGCTCTTTTATTTAATGAAAAGCATAGCTTGACACAAGGGAATAAAAGCGCCCTGTATGATGGGATAATAATGCTATATCTGCTAGAAAGGGGACGCTAAATTTGAAAATTACAGAACAATGAATATGCAGAAATGACGAAAAAAGGCTTCTCCAAACTCTTCCATTATGGAAAGACTGCCGATGGCATTTTTATTTTGGCATGATTTTGTACCGCTAGGACAAGCCTTATTTGCTTTATACCAACAAGCCGGGCTAGACGAAAGGATGCGCGTTCGATTTGTCTCGGTCTGCTTTAATCTTTGTGCGCGGCACTTCTTACTGCTTTAAATGTATTTTGACAATATTGCAAAGCATGCAGGTGCCGGGACTCTGGTACCGATTACCGGTTTTGCAAATGCAATGGTTTCGCCCGCAATCGAAT
>VOFE01001763.1_pt1 | contig 15243 bp, 16 predicted proteins | sample 5384071 | NCBI WGS metagenome assembly VOFE01 (sample SAMN12384724, study PRJNA508395) | human gut metagenome | isolation source: healthy gut D | host: Homo sapiens
TGGAGTCGTCGGTGGAGGTGACCTCGACCGGGGTGCCATCGTCATGACGGAAGGTGCCGTGGGTGCTGTCGTACTTCAGCAGGTAGGCCAGCATGGACGGGGTGGTCAGATCGTTGATTGCAGCGACCTCAATGTCACCGGCCTGGCCGCCACGAGCCTGCGAAAAGTCGCCGTTGGGGATTGGCACAGAAACCGCCGGCGTTGCCAACAACGCTGTCGTCATCAGCAAAGCCTAAGCAGGGACTGGCCAACGATGTGCCAGGGGAACAGCAACGGGAGCCCTCCCCCTGCGGTCGGGATGCTTCAGCAGCACCAGATGGCTGCACAGGATAACCTTTGCGCCGGTCAGGGTAATGAGATTTTGATGGTCGGCAGACCGATTTACGAACGGTTGAATTCCGTTTTGAGCTTAAGGATGCGTCCGTCATGGGACATTGAAATCGCAGCGGACGGCACGCGTCTTGCCAGCGACCGTCAAATCGTCTTTTGCCCAAACCCATGGTAAAAACTGTACCGTAATTTATACGCGTTGGGCTTTGGTACTGTTCGACAAGGGGGCAGACAGCGGGTTTTTGCCCTGCCTATATTCATACGCAGAATCTGCGGTTTGCGCAAGGGGGTATTTGCAGGCATTATTAACGTGTTGGCGCGCGAAAAATCGCGATGCAGGCAGAATGCTCACGTGCCTTTTGGGCGCCTTCAGATAACGTGCCGTGGCCCGGCGATGGCAACGCTGCTTTATTTTACAGGCCCTGCACCAGAATAAACACGAAAGCAGCGGCTTGCCCTCCGCTGATATAGCCGGGCATGACCGTATCGGCAGGCGCAGGCCTTCCAGAACTCCTGGGTCTTGGGATGGTCCAAAACAAAGCCCGGAGCCCCACTTGGTTATCGCAGAACCGGTCATCGTGCTGCCATCTCGGGATCGTAGAACGGTTGGACCAAAAAGTCGAACGTCGATCATAATGTCCGCCTCGACGGGCATACCGTGCTTAAAGCCAAACGAGAACACGTGAACGTCCATGAGCTGTTGGTCGGACAACTCGGAGAACGCCATGCGCAATTTGTTGCGCAGGGCAGAGGTACGCAGGCGGCTCGTGTCGATGATCATATCGGCTCGATCGCGACACCCTGGCACAGCTGCAGGCGCTCGCGCTGAATCGCATCGGCCGTAGTCTCCCCGTCATATTGGCAAATACATTGGGCCGGCTTGGCAAATGGGATGGCGGCGGCGGTTTTCGCTATAGCGACGGATCAGCACCTCGTCAGAGGCCTCGTAAGAGAAACACGATGTCACAGCTCATCTCGCGCTCCTCGAGTGCGGCAACGGCATCGAGCAGCCATCGAACAAGCCCTGGCTGCGCAGGTCACAGGTGACGGCGAGATGCCTGCCCACGCCTGCGTATTGATGCCGACGAGCTCGGCAAGCTGGGCGATGAGACGCGGAGGCAGGTTATCGATGCAAAAATAGCCCATGTCCTCGAACACGGCATGGCCTGTGGCGGCCCGATCCGGACATTCCGGTGATGATGACGATATCGCCGGGATGCGCTCGTGCACAGCCAGAACCAGGATCAGCACAAACAGCGCGCCCATCATCCATTTGCCAATGTCAATGCCGTTCTGCAAACCGCGGCTGCAGACAAAAAAGCCCGGATCCCGCGCGGTCAATTGCCTATATTGAGTATACCGCCCCGAGCGGATACGAGGCCTGTCTTACGCCTCAAGCGCAGCCTTGAACCAACTCGTAATACTCGTGGGGTGCGTGATGGCGGTGCCGACGACAACGGCCCAGGCGCCAGCATCGAGCCGCTGACGGTGGTGTAATACATCATCAGCGTGTGCACGCGGCCCTCACAAATGATGGGAAGGCCGGGGTTCCTCAGTCGCCTGGCGCAGGAGCGGCAGATCTGGGGCCGTCGGCCATGGTGCAATCGATAGCGGCGACGCCGTGAGAAAGCAGTGGTGGATACCAGGTCAAAGCCCATATCAACAGCACGGCGAATGTCCTCGATGGTGGCCAATCCGCCATCAGGAAGCGCACACCCTGCCTCGTGCAGCGGGCGGAAGGTATCCTGCGCCGACCGTCTTGCCATCGGGGCGCGGACGATCAGTGGCGTCGATCGCCACGATATCGGCACCCGCAGCAACGCAGGCGCGAGCGTGACGCAGCGTCGGCGTGATGTAAACGCCCTCGTGCCCATCCTTCCACAGGCCGATGACGGGAACCTCACAGCGACCCTTAATGGCGGCAATGTCGGCAAGGCCCTGGCAGCGAATGGCGGCGGCGCCGCCGAGCTCGCAAGCACGAGACATTTGAGCCATGGTCTCGGGCGTACGAAGAGGCTCGCCCATATACGCCTGAACGCTCACGACGAGCTTGCCCTTCAGGGATTGAATCAAAGGATCGACGGTCATAAGGCTGTAACCTTTTCAGAACAGCCTCCCGAGGCGTGTTGTCTTGGGAGGCTCCTGGGTGCGGTACGCAGGGCTTCAACCGGAGGCAAGCTTTGCTCAGCGGTACCGATGCCGCTGGTGCCATCGCCCTTCAAGAACCTGGTGGCTGGATCGGGCGTGTCCTGGGCGGATCGGCGCCTGGTAAGCATAGCCCTCGTGCACCGAATCCTTCCACGTCTGCGAACGCCAATCGGGACCCTGGTGAATCACGCCGCCCGAAAGCACGATGACCTCAGGGTCCAAGATGTTAGCGAGCGAGCCCAAGCTGGCACCCAGCGCAAAGCCGGCGTCATGGATGACCTCGGTCGCCTTTGCGTCGCCCGCACGGCACAGGTCGTTCACATCGCGACCAACCGAAGGACGGCTGGGGTGCGACTCCGCTCAAAAGCTGCTCATCTTTTTACATTCGACCAATGGTTTGCCTCGACGCAGGACCGATAAGATGGCTCGGAACGCCCGCAGGCGCAGGGAATGCCGGCGGCAGCAGAGCGCCGTACTGTGGCCCATGCTGGCCTTCGACCATGGAATCTCCTGGCATCACGCGGCCGTTCTCGACATATGCGCCGCCGATGCCCGTACCGATGTTCATCGACTGCTGTTCGGCGGCGGTGAAATTGCGGCGTTGCCGACTTGGTGATGGGGCCCGCCGTGGCCTGCACGTCGCCTACGACGGCTTGCGCACGCTGTCCCGCGGGACGCGGCCCCAACTGAACGCCGGACCAGCCGGGCATGATCTCGTTGGCATACGCGATGGCGCCCGTCTTGGGATCGACGACGCCGGCGGCACCGATACCGACGCCAAGGACCTCGACATCGGGATTCGCCTCGAGAGCAGCCTTGATGGACGCCTCGATACGCTGGAAGACGGCCTCGCCGCCCTCCTGGGCCTCGGTAGGAACCTCGGCCTCAAAAACGGGATGGGGCACACTACCGTCAGCCGGGTACTCCATGATGGCGGTCGCGATCTTAGTTCCGCCGATATCGACAGAGCAGACGTACTTGTTCTCCATGTCGCTCTCCTTAGGAGATAAAAACAACTACAGGAAATGAAGGCGGTGTTATCGCCGCAACTTAGTAAAGGTTTCCCAGGTGCCCGAGGTTGGGGTGAAAGTGGTCGGGCGTTGACCTAATGGGTCACGCCCGACCACTTGAGCCCCAAGATCGGGTGCCTGGGGAAGCTTTACAGGAGACCGTTGTCCTGAAGGACCTTCTTAATCGCCTCGACGTTCTCGCCGGTCATGGCCTTCACCGGGCGCGGCATGGTCGGGCTGTCGAAGATACCCATGAGGTTCATAGCGGTCTTGAAGGCGCCGACGCCACCGGCATAGCCCTGGACGCCCGAGGTGACATCCCAGATGTGCGAAATCTCATTGAGGCGATCCTGCTCGGCCTTGACGGTAGCCCAGTCACCAGCCTGAGCGGCCTTCCACTGACGCACGTAGCCCTCGGGCTCAACGTTGGCGAGACCCGGGACGGAACCGTCGGCGCCACCGAGGTAGGCGCCGTCGACAACAACCTCGTGACCGGTGAGGATGCTCATCGGATGGCCGTTCTTCTCGTTCTCCTGAACGAGGTAGCGGAACGAGATGTCATCACCCGAGGAATCCTTGACGCCAGCAAGGACGCCCTCGGCGCCGAGCTTGGCAAGGAGCTTCCAGGGGAGCTTGGTGTGAACGCAGACGGGAATGTCATAGGCGAAGATGGGCAGGTCGAGCTCCTCGTGCAGGATACGGAAGTGCTCCTCGACCTCGGTCATGCCCTGCAGGGCATAGAACGGGCAGGTGGCGACGAGGGCATCGGCGCCCAGCTCCTGGGCGACCTTGCCGTGCTCGATCATGCGCTCAGTCTCGGTATCGATGATGCCGACCAGAACAGGCACACGGTGGTCGACGATACGAACGGCCTCGGCGATAATCTGGCGACGGCGCTCGTCGGTGGAGAAGACGACCTCGCCCGAGGATCCCAAGAAGAACAGGCCATCGACGCCGGCATCGATCATGCGGTTGATGCTGCGCTCAAAGGAGGCAACATCGAGCTGGTGATCTTCGGTATCGGGAACAACGACGGGAGGGATAACGCCGGTGAATTTCTGAGTTGCCACAAGAATCTCCTTAGTTGTCTGGCGGGCGGCCCTATGCCACCCACTCTTGTTGGCAGTGTCCAGGCCGTCTAGGCCAAAGAACACGAGTAGAACGTTTGGTTAAAAAGTCGACGACTTCGTTTTCGAACGCATTGATGCGCTCGTGAGCGTATTTTTTGCATAGATGATATGCCTCCGGTCACACTCAAGACCGTTGAATACGGCAAACTGATCCTTGGGATCGCTCACGGTATCCATAAGCGATGTGCCCATGAGCACCGATCCGCGCACCCGAGACGACAGCGCCTCGAGGCCGCCAGGAAGCGGATTGGCAACCGCCGTGCAGGCGAGGCCCCGCTCGTCCAGAGCAGAAACCGCCAGCGCGACTCCGCCGCCAAGACCCTCGCCCCATGCAAAGATGCGGTCGGGGTCCATGCCATCAAGATTGCGCGCCACCTTCGCCAGCGCGCAACCCCAACGGACGCGCTCGACAAAAGCGGGCGAAGAAATCCCCGCCGCAGGTCGTCCGCACCAGCAACATCGTCATCCAGCGCGAGGACGGCATACCCCATGGCGGCAAATCTCGTCATGTGATGCCAGCCGCGCACAGGCCGATCGATGTCGTGGAACATCAGGCACAGCGGCACACGCTCAGATACTCGGGCACGACCGACAGGCTCGATCAAACGAGCGTGAATCGCATCGTCACCGAGCTCAAAGGAGACCTCCGAGTAACGGGCGCAGGGGTTAACAAAGTCAATCGCCGTAATGGCCAGGCCTTGAATCTCAAGATTCGAAGCGCATGTCTCTAAATCAGAAACATCTGCTTGGACATCACCGCGCCAGTCCCGATATTCTGCGAGCCTTGACGAAACCGTTCCAGGAATTCCCACGAGTCCGGGGACAATCAGCTCGTCGACATTGCTCTCGCACTTAGACATGAGCCTCCCCTCCCTTGCAGAAAAACGGAATGATCAGATCGTCAAAATCCTGAATCTCCTCGTGGCCAAAGCCTTCAAAGAACTCATGACGCTTTTCGCAGGTCAGGTTGTTATAGACCGCAAACTGCGTCGCTGGCGGACAGACGATATCGGCTGTGCCGGTGCCAAACAGCACGGGGCATTTGACCATAGGGGCAAAGTTCTTGGAATCGAAGTACGCCAGCTTGGCATAGGCTTCGTCAATACGAGTCGAGTCCTCGTCAAACCAGCGAGACCAATAGCGCAGGCCCTCGTAGGCAATGTCGTCGGCATCCAAATCCCAGACTAGGCGGAAATCTGACAGGAAGGGATAGAGGATGGCGGCACGATTGATAAAGCTCGCTGTTAAGCGCACAGGTCGCAATGCCCAAACCGCCGCCCTGCGACGCGCCGTTCACAAACACACGCGCAAGATCGATGCCCTCGAGCTCGCGAACGATGCGGCACAGGATGCGAATATCTTGGTGCAAGCGGACATAGTAGAGGTTGGCCGGGTCGCCGTCGATACCGGCGACGATATGACCGGCAACCGTTGTGCCCTCAAATCCACCAATGTCCTCGGAGGGACCTCCTTGCCGGGGCAGTCGAGGGGCGATGAGTGCCATGCCCATGCCTGCAAACGACGCCTGCTCAAACCAGCTGCGGCTTGCACCCGGATACCCATGGAACTGAAGTACCAATGGCACGGGCTCGTCCGAGACGGGTTTAAGGTACTTGGCATGCAGGCGCGCGCCGCACATGCCGGTATACCAGAGGTCGAAAAGCTGGCAGGTCGCGGCATCGGCGACCGATGCCGTCTCGATCGCATAGTCAAGCCCGACGGCGTCGGCCTCGGCCATGCGATCCTTCCAAAGAGATCGAAATCTGATGGACGGGGCATGGCGCCTCGATATTCACCAAATTGATGTTGTAGCTCCTGAGCACTTGGCATGGCTCGTGAACCCAACCTTTCGAAATCGCAACGGAGGTGCGCCCGGCAAGGGAACCGGGCGCACGGGAGGGAAAGCGAGGCTACTCGCCGAGCTTGGGATGCAGCAGCGACGGCGCAGCGCCGAGCAGCATCTTGGTGTAGGGGTCCTGGGGGTGCTGGAAGACCTGCTTGGCCTCGCCCTGCTCGACGATCTTGCCGCCATTCATAACGATGATGTCGTCAGAGATATAGCGGACCGTCTGGATGTCATGGCTGATGAACACCATGGCCAGGCCGAGCTCCTTCTTAAGGTCGGTCAGCAGGTTCAGAATCTGCGCGCGGACCGAAACGTCCAGAGCCGAGGTGGGCTCGTCGGCGATGATGGCATCGGGGTTCAGCGACAGGGCACGGGCAATTGCGACGCGCTGACGCTGGCCGCCCGAAAGCTGGCCGGGAAGAACCTCGGCAGCGGAGCTGGGCAGACCGGTGAGCTCCAAGAGTTCCTTGACGCGCTTCTCCTGCTCGGCCTCGGTACCCAGGTTGTGGACGCGCATGGGGTCGAGCAGCTGCTCGCGAACGACCATGCGGGGGTTGAGCGCCGTGGCCGGGTTCTGGAACACGACCGAGATGACGCGACCCATGTGGCGACGGTCCTCGGCGGTACGTTTGGTAACGTCCTTGCCCTTAAAGTAGACCTTGCCGCTCGTGGGGGCCTGCAGGCCGCACATGACGTTAGCGGTGGTGGACTTACCGCAACCGGACTCGCCGACGATGCCAATCGTCTGACCGGGCATGAGCTTAATCGTTACACCCTGGACGGCGTGAACCAGGTTGGGGTGCAGAATCGAGCCGGTACGGGTCCTAAAAGGTGACGTGGACGTCATCAAGGAAGATGATCGGCTCGACGCCGTTTACTGCGGTCTCGCTCATCTACATCACCTCCGCGTGAGGGGTCAAACCATTTGCCTTGAGCACCTCGTCGGGGAGCTCGGAATAGAAGTGCTCGGTGCCGGGCACGCGCTTGAAGACCGGACGGGTGTCCAGGCCAATACGCGGGTGGCTCGAGCGGGGCGCGAAGCGATCGCCCTTGGGGAAATCGCGCGGGCTCGGAACGGCGCCGGGCACCTGGTGCAGGCGGCCCGAACCGCTCTCGATGGACAGAACGGAACCCAGAAGACCGCGGGTGTACTCGTGGATCGGGTTAGTGAGCAGCTCCTTGGTGGGCGCCTGCTCGATAACCTGGCCAGCGTACATAACCGTGATGTTATGGGCGACCTCGGCGACCAGCGCCAGGTCGTGCGAAACGAAGATCATGGCAAAGCCGAGCTTGGCCTGAAGATCGTTGAGCAGCTTGATGACCTGCTTCTGGACGGTAACGTCCAGAGCGGTCGTGGGCTCGTCGCAGATGACCAGCTTGGGGTCGCGGGTAAGGGCCATAGCGATCAGGACACGCTGACGCTGGCCGCCGGAAAGCTCGTGCGGATAGCTCTCGAGCGTGCGCTTGGGATCGAGGCCGACGAGCTCCAGGAGCTCCTCGGCGCTGCGGGTTCCGCCGCGCTTGGTGAGCTGCTTCATCTGGGCAGAGATGAGCATGGAGGGGTTGAGCGAGGACAGGGCGTCCTGATAGACCATAGCGATATCGGTACCGCGCAGGCCGAACCACTCCTTCTTGCTCATCTTGAGCAGGTCACGGCCCTCCCAGAGGACCTCGCCGGAAAGATGCTCGTCCTCATCGGTCAGGCCCATGATGGCCAGCGTGGTGATGGACTTACCGCAACCGGACTCGCCCACCAGGCCCATGGTCTGACCAGGACGGACGTCAAAGTTGACATGGTCGACGACGTTGATATCACCGTGATGCTCAAACTGAATGCAGAAGTCACGGACCGAGAATCGGTTCGACAGACTCGTCGGGCACATGGCGATCGTCACGCTTGAGCTCGACATCGCGCAGGGCGCCAAGGCGAGCGGAGAGGGACTGGGCCTGCTCCTTGTAAGGCGCGAACGGGGTCGGAGACCAGCAGGTCGGCCTCGCGACGCTTGAGGAGTCGGTCGGATCCAGGGCGGCAGAGGAGCAGCGGCCATGGCGTCGGTAATGCCCTCGGAGAGGATGTTGAGCGCCAGGCAGGTGATCATGATGGCCAGGCCCGGGAACAGCGCCTGCCACCAACGGCCGGCGAGCACGCCGCCGCGGGCGTCGGCGAGGATGTTGCCCCAGGTAGCGGTGGGCTCCTGGATACCAGCGCCGATGAAGGTCAGCGAGGCCTCGAAGATGATAGCGTCGGCGACCAGGGTAACGGTGAAGACCATGATCGGGGCGATGCAGTTACGCAGAACATGCTTGATCAAAATCCACGGAGCCTTGGCGCCGGAAACGATGACCGCGCGGACATAGTCCTCGCCGTACTCGGACACGATGTTGGCGCGCACGATACGGGCAATCTGCGGAGTGTACATAAAGCCGATGGCGAAGATGATCGACGGCACGGAGTTGCCCAGGATGGAGACGAAGACGGCCGCGAGGGCGATGCCCGGGATGGACATGATGATGTCCAAGATACGCATGATCGTCTCGGAGACGGCCTTGCGCGAAACCGCTGCAAGGGCGCCAACGACCGAGCCGCAGACCAGAGCCATGGCAGTGGCGCCAAAGCCGATAATCAGCGAGTAACGACCACCGTAGAGCATACGCGACAGAATGTCGCGACCCTTATCGTCGGTACCGAAAATAAATCCGTTGCCGGGAGCCTGGCGAGCCGTAAAAATCTCGACCGGGCTATAGGGGGCAAGAAGGGGCGCCAGAATCGCAGTCAGGGCGACCAGCACCAGCACGACGGCTGCAATCTTAGAAGACAGCGTCATCTTCTTCCAGCCACCGAGCTTGAGCCCCTTGGAGGCAGCCTTCTCGAGCTGCTCGGTTTGCTTCTCTCGAATCTTTACCATAATCTACACCGTCCTGATGCGCGGGTTGATGAGCAGGTAGAGCATGTCAACCACGATGTTGATGATGATGAAGGCAAGAGCAACGACGATAACGACGCCCTGAACCAGGTTCGCCTCGTTGCCCTGAACGCCCTGCAAAATCGCGGTGCCCATGCCGGGGAGGTTGAAGATAACCTCGATGACGACGGCGCCGCCCATGAGGTAACCAATCTTAAGACCGAGGGTGGTGACCGGGGTGATAAGCGCATTGCGAAGAACGTTGATGCCGACGACGACCTTCTCGGGAACGCCGGCGCCGCGAGCCATACGGACATAATCCTTGTCGAGCTCCTCGACCATGGCGGTACGCACGATACGAGTCATCTGGCCCGTCAGCGGAAATGCCAAGGCGATAGCGGGCATGATCATACGTCCCAGATAGCCAACCGGATTCGTGGTGAAGTGAGGCAGAGCACCCGATGCCGGAAGCACTTTAAGGTAGGAAGAGAACAGCAGGATCAACAGAACGGCAAGCCAGAACGACGGGGTTGCCAAGCCGGCGATGGAAAAGACGCGGATCACTTGGTCCGGCCATTTGTCGCGATACAGTGCCGCGATGACGCCGAGCAAAAACGAAACGACCGCACCGATGGCAAGACCGATGAAGGTCAGCTGCATCGTAACGGGCAGGGCCGTGGAGATGCGCTTGGCAACGGAGTTGCGAGCAGCACCATAGGTGCCCATGTCGCCATGAATCAAATCGCCCATATAGCGCACGTAGCGCACGGGCCAGGGTCGTCAGACCATACTTCTCATGGTACTCGGCGACCGCCTCGGGCGAGGCACCGTCACCCAACGCCGTGTAGGCGGGGTCGGTCTTGGAGAACGACATAAGGAAGAACACCAGGACGGTGACGCCCAATGCCATGATCGGCAGCGCCACGAGACGCCTTCAATCAAACGTAGCAAGTTGTTCACGTTCTCTCCCCTTTCTTTTGTCGGTAGGACCAACTGGTATATGAGTACGGATACTCATTACAAGACCCGAGCGACATCGTTGCCGCCCGGGTCTTTGTTTCAACTATGAGGATACGGTCCCAACGACCGACATCCTGCATACAGACTCAAGCGAGTCTTACGCCTTGACGGTCGCAACGCCCCTGAAGGACATGCTCGTCGTGCCGATGCCCTTGAAGCCATCGAGGGCCTCGCCGTTGGGCGCAGTGGACGGATCGTCCCAGGAAGCGGAGACGGTCTTGACGTGGACAACGGGGTACAGAACGGCGTTGTCGGCAATGATGTCGAAGCACTCGTTCCACTTCTTCTGCTGCTCGTCGCCCTCGGCGGCAAGAGCCTCGTCCATGAGACTGTGGAGCTTCTGCCACTCAGCGGACTCCTTCCACGGGCAACGGGTCTGCATCAGACGTTGTCGCCGTACCACCAGTTGAGCAGCAGGTCGGGGTCGGCGCCGAAGCAGGAAGGATCGCCAGGGGCAAGGAGGATATCGTAGGCCTCGCCGCCGTCGATGGCAGCGTAGGTGGCCGGCGAGGTATCGGTCTGGATGGTCACATCGAAGCCGAGAGCGTCGAGGTCGTTCTTGACCTGGGCGGCCATGCCCTTAATCTGCTCGTTGTCGGTGGTGCGCAGGGTGATGGCACCGAGGTGATGCCAGACTCCTCGATGAGCTTCTTAGCCTTCTTGGCGTCGGTCTTGTACACCGTGGAAGCCTCATGATAGTTGGTGAAGCTCTTGGGCAGGTAGCAGCTGGCAGCGGTGGCAAGGCCGGCGAAGGTGTTGCTGACCATCTTCTCGGTGTCGAGCGCATACATGACAGCCTGACGGACCTTGACGTTGTTCCAAGGCTCCTTGGCGACGTTGAACATGATGAAGCGGGTGCCGAAACCCTGAACGTTATCGATCTTGCAGCCGGCGCTCTCAAGCTGGTCGACGGCGTCAGCGGTAACGAGCTCCATAACGAGCGTGGAGCCCTCCTGCTGAGCGGTAACGCGAGCGGTGGGGTCGGTCAGGATGCTGTACTGGATCTTCTTATCCTCGGCAGCATACTCACCGTTGTACTCAGGATTGGGAACCAGGGTAATCTCGGTATCGGAGATAGAGTCGTACATCCAGGGGCCGGAGCCGATCGGCTGCTTGGCGCGATCCTCCTCGGTCTGAGTGGCCGGGGTAACGCGGACGATGGCCAGACGATCCTTGAGCAGGGAGAAGTTGGGGACCTTGGTCTTGACCGTCACGGTGCTGGCGTCCTTGGCCTCGATGGACTCGAAGGGCTGGAAGAACGGAGCATAGGTAGCGGAAGCGGCGCAAGCGGTGTAGGAGGCAACGACATCGTCAGCGGTGACCTCGGTGCCATCGGAGAACTTGGCACCCTTGCGGATGGTGACCTCGAAAGTGGTGTCGTCCACAGACTTGGGATCGTCGGTGGCGAGCTCGTTGAAGGTGCTGTAGTCGTGGTAATCGATGCCGTAGAGGCCCTCGACGACGTGCCAGTTAGCACCCAGGCCCACAGCGGAGCCGGTGCTGGCGGGATCGAAGCTGGACGGAGCGTAAGCGGAACCAGCGGTGATCACGCCGCCGCCACGGTTGGCGGAATCGGTGGAACCGGAAGCGGAACCCTCGTCGCTAGAGCTGCCACCGCAGCCGGTGAGACCAAGCCCTGCGACAGCAGCGACGCTGCCGGTGAGGCCGAGGAACGAACGCCTGGACATACCCTTGTTGATGATGGCCATGTCTTCTCCTATCAATAGAGAATCTTACTCGGGAGCACCTAGACTTGCCCCCGCGCAACTTGCGGACGATATATACCTTTACCTACCGACGAACCCAACTGAGGTGCCGCGCTCGGCGACCGATACATACATCCGCTTGAACGGTATTTACTACCGTTCACCGAATTCGTTGACAAACGATTCGCCAGACAGTATGTATCGGCGAGGTGAGATATCAGTCTTCGTCAACCCGCAGGATAGCAAGGTTGTTCACCATGACTAGTCAAACGTTTTAGCGTTAATAAAACCCGAAACCAGCATGCAATCATGGCGAAATAAATGGTTGAAAATCACGCAATCATGTATATCAGTAGTTTAGGCTCGTGTTTAGCTATCGGAATGGCCAGCCGCCGCCTCGGCGCGCTCGGCATTCCACGCAACGAGCGCCTCGTGGACCGCCTTGGCAACATCGACAGGTATGCCGCGAACTTCCGCGATCTCTTGCTCGCTCGCCGCGCGCAAACGCTTCATCGAGCCAAAATGGCGCATAAGGGCACGTTTTCTGGTGGGTCCCACGCCTGGAACGTCATCGAGTACCGAAACTGTCATGGCTTTATCGCGCAACTCGCGGTGGAACGTGATGGCAAATCGGTGGGACTCATCGCGTACCTGCTTAATTAGATAGAGCGAAGCAGACCCGGTCGGCAGCACGACAGGAGTCTCGTCCCAAGGCACAAAAACTTCCTCGTCGGCCTTCGCCAAGCCACAAACTGGTATATCGAGCCCAAGAGCCTCAAGTTGCTTGATTGCAGCGGTCAATTGCGGCTTACCGCCATCGACGACGAGCAAATCGGGGCGCGAGCCAAAGCGCTCGTCGGCCATGCGCTCGGGAGCATAGCGTCGTCCCAAAACCTCGGACATCGAAACGAAGTCGTTCGCCTCGTCCAATTCGGCCTGAATTTTAAAACGACGGTACTGGCTCTTGTCGGCGCGCCCGTTGGTAAACACCACCATCGAGGCGACCGTAAAGGTGCCATGCAGTGTGATATCGAAGCACTCGATACGCAACGGCGGCGATGGCAGCGCCAACGCACTTTCGAGCTCCAGGAGCGCTTGATTGGTGCGGTCGTCAGCGTACCCCGTTCGCATCATGTAGCGCATGAGGGCATGGCGCGCATTTTTGGATGCCATATCGAGCAAACGGTGCTTTTCGCCACGCTGCGGCCTATGGAGATGGCATGAACGCTCGCGCTTGCCCGCAAGCCACTCCCCCCAGCGCCTCCCGCATCCTCAAGCTCGACAGAGAGGTTTATCTCAGCTGGAATATCAGCCGTCTCGTCGTAATAGCGCTTAAGAAAGCCCGATTGAAGTTCCTCTTCGTCGACATCCAAACCCTTATCGAGAATAAACTCGCAGGTTCGAACCGTTCGGCCCTCGCGAACGACGAAGACGCAAGCGGCGGAGATGGTCTCTCGCGATAGAACCCGATGACATCGATATCGACACTGGAGGGAAAAACGACTTGCTGACGATCGTCCAGACCCCTGATGACCTCAAACGACGTTTGACGCGTGCCGCGCGCGCTCAAAGTCGAGCGCCTCGGCTGCATCCGTCATCTCGGAGGTCAGCTCATCGACGACATCCTTGCGATGGCCCGACAAAAAGCGCTCGACACGCTTGACGTTCTTGGCATAGTCTGCCGGGGAAATCGCGCCGACACACGCACCCGGGCCGCGCCCGACATGGTAGTCAAAGCAGGGACGCCCGTTTTGCGCGCACATCATATTGACGATGTCTTCCTCGCCCTTGTGGGACTCGACGATACGACGACAACGACGCCACTCCGCACAGGATGCGGAGCAGATGGGGATAACCTTGCGCAGCGTATCTATCGTCTCACGTGCCGCACGGCTATCGGTATAGGGTCCAAAATAGCGCGTTCCCGGCTTATGACGCTCACGCGTATATTTGATAGCGGGATACAGGTCGCCCTTTGTAATGGCGATAAAGGGGTAGCTCTTGTCATCCTTGAGGTCGACGTTAAAGTACGGATGGTACTGACCAATCAAATTGCGCTCGAGCACCAACGCCTCATGCTCGGTCTCCACCACGATATAGTCAAAGCTCGCCACCAGCTGCATCATCAGCGGGATCTTTTGACGCTCATCCTGCAGTGTCACGTATTGACGCATGCGGGCGCGTAGGTTTTTCGCCTTGCCCACGTAGATGACATCGCCCTTGGCATCCTTCCAAAGGTAGCATCCGGGCTGTGTGGGAACGCGCGAAACCTGCTCGGCAAGCGTTGGAATGTTGTCGTGACCGGCCACACGCACCTACTTGCGACGAAGCAGCGCCGAGACCTCGGGCATCTTAAAGGCAACGGCCAGGCCAAAGGTGACGGCGAGCGAGACGATACCCGCAACGCAAACATAGCCCAAGGTAATCAGAATCGATCCACCGAGGGCCCCGACGAAGTGCTCAAGCGCCCACATGACGGTGGCACCCGCGGCAGCGCCCAGGCCGCCCAGCAAAAGGCCAAAGAAGCCGCCATGCAGAATAGATTTGACCTGAAGGCCATGCAGGCGACGACGCAGCCACCACAGCGAGCAGCCAACCAAAATCACGTAGTCGACGACATACGAAAGTGCGATCGCGGGCATACCGTAGCCCAGCACCACGCCAAACAGCAGCACCGAGCCGGCCTGACCGATAGCGGAATACAGGCAATAGCGGCTATAGGGTTTCATGTCGAGCAGAGCCGAGAAGCTCTTCTGCATCAGCACGACCACACCATAGAGCGGCAGGGAGAGCGCCAGATAAATAAGAAACTCGGATACCAGCGCCACGCCAGATTCATCGAACTTGCCAGCGCAGTAAATCATGTTGAGCGGACGAGCAAAGACGATCAGGTACAGCGCAAACGGAATCAGGAAAAAAGAGCATCTGGGCGACACCGCGCGAAATGCCCATGCGGACGCTGTCGTAATCCTTCTCCTGCGCATCGTGGAGAGCTCGGTATAGAGTGCCGTCGAAAGCGAGGCGGCAATCAGCGCATAGGGCAGCGTGTACCACAGGCGCGCATAGGCGATGACGGAAGGACCAGTCTCGGGCTGGACAACCAGCGCGGCAGCGTTGGTGATAGAAGTCGAGACAAACATGCACACTGTG
>VOFE01001716.1_pt1 | contig 15232 bp, 20 predicted proteins | sample 5384071 | NCBI WGS metagenome assembly VOFE01 (sample SAMN12384724, study PRJNA508395) | human gut metagenome | isolation source: healthy gut D | host: Homo sapiens
ATGGGTGTCTGTGGTTTGATGAATATGCAGTATGCAATCGAGAACGACAAGGTATATGTACTCGAAGCAAATCCGCGTGCATCCCGTACCGTACCATTGGTATCCAAGGTATGTGGCGTATCTATGGTGAAGATTGCAACACAGATTATGACAAGTGAGTTAACCGGCAAGCCATCTCCGCTTCCAGAGATGAAGGAAGTAAAGCCGAAGTGTTTTTTGATACGGTGCGCCCGGCAGCATACAACGCGAATGGAAAATGAGGCTTCTTATATAAAAAAGAATGTGCCTTGGCACATTCTCGCGCCAAGGCGCGGTTGCTTTAGCAACCATCTACCCTTGCGCCGAGTGCGCATCCTCGCGGAGCGTTTATTATCGTATGAAAACGAAGTTTTCTATACGATAATAAAAAAAGGACATGCAGCTCATCCGGAGATGAAAAGCATGTCCTTCTTTCTATTCTAAGAAATTTATTTCTTTGCGCCCTGTTTTGCAACTGCGTTCATCTTAGCTTCGATAGCAGCCTGGTCGCCAAGGTAATGATGACCGGTTACGTTGAAGTTATCGTCAAACTCGTAAACAAGCGGAACGCCGGTAGGGATGTTCAGCTCTGTGATTTCATTCTCAGAGATGTTGTCCAGGTATTTAACCAGAGCACGCAGAGAGTTGCCGTGAGCTGCGATCAGAACCTGCTTGCCAGCCAGCATGTCCTTCTTGATGTTCTCTTCATAGAAAGGAATTACTCTTGCGATGGTGTCCTTTAAGCTCTCTGTCAGAGGCAGCTCCTTCGGATCTACGTTCTTGTAAGGAGCCTGCAGAGCAGGATTACGCTCGTCGGTAGGCTCAAGAGCGGGGGGCTGAACGTCGAAAGAACGACGCCATACCTTAACCTGAGCTTCGCCGTATTTTTCAGCAGTTTCGGATTTGTTGAGACCCTGCAGAGCACCGTAATGACGCTCGTTTAATTTCCAGGTTTTGATAACAGGAATCCATTCTTCATTTAACTCCTGCAGAACATGGTTAGCGGTGTGGATTGCACGCTGCAGATAAGAAGTATAGCAAACATCAAAGGAGAAGCCTGCTTCCTTTAACAGAACGCCGCCCTGTGCAGCCTCCTTGTGTCCGGTTTCGGACAGATCTACGTCAGTCCAGCCGGTGAACAGGTTTTTCTGATTCCATACGCTTTCGCCATGGCGGATCATAACTAACTGATAACCCATAGTGATTGTTCCTCCTGATTGTGATTTAAGGCATTTAAGCCTGCTTGATTCCAAACAAGCATACACGATTTGAACGGAAAAATCAAGACTTTAGCTTGCCTTTTTAGACAGGATATGGTAATATCCTAACAGTTTGGTCATAGGGTTTGTCTGATACAGGGCTATAGATTTTGCAGTTTCTGAGATTAAAACTGCAGGGTTTATAGCTCTTTTTTATCGTATAGGAAACTTCGTTTCCATACGATAAAAATGCTCCGCGAGGAAAGGAAGAAGTCAAAATGGATCAGAATTTTATGAAAGAAAAGAAGGTGCTGCCGCTGGTATTGTCAATGTCTTTGCCGATGATGCTGTCGATGCTGATAAATTCGCTTTACAATATTATTGACAGTATGTTTGTGGCACGGGTCGGAGAGAAGGCGCTGACGGCAATTTCCCTTGTCTATCCGCTGCAGACACTGGTCACGAGCATCAGCGTAGGCTTTGGGGTCGGAATCAGTGCAGCAGTCGCATTTTTTCTGGGAATGGGAGAACATAAAAAAGCGGATCAGAGCGCCTCTGAGGGGTTGTTTTTGAGCATTGTGCACGGTGTACTGATGTCGGTGCTTTTGACAGTAATTCTTCCGTCTTTTCTGAGACTTTTTACGACAGACGAAGAAATCTATCAGATGGGTATTACCTATGGAACCTGGGTACTGAGCTTTTCCCTTGTGATCTCCGTCTACATTGCTTATGAAAAAATTTATCAGTCACTGGGAAATATGATCGTTCCGACCTTATGTCTGGCAGCGGGCTGTCTGACGAATATTGTGTTGGATCCGATCCTCATTTTTGGAATTGGTCCCATTCCGCGGATGGAAGTAAAGGGTGCTGCGATCGCTACCGTGATTGGACAGATCGTGCCGCTTGTCATGTATCTCGTATGGCATAGGAAAAAAGGGCTGGGCGTCTCCATCCATATAAAAGATATGAAGCCGGATCCTGCGATCTGTGGCAGGCTCTATGCGGTTGGAATCCCGTCTTCCCTGACTCTGGGCATGCCGTCCCTTTTGATTACTTTGCTGAACAAAATCGCAGGCGCGTTTTCTTCGGTTTATGTGTTGGTGTTGGGTGTTTATTTCAAGCTGCAGACCTTCCTTTATCTGCCTGCCAGCGGTATTGTGCAGGGCATGCGTCCGATATTGAGCTTTAATTACGGGGCAGGAGAAAAAAAGCGGATGAAGCAGATTTTGTCCGTGTGTACCGGACTTATCTTTGGAATCCTGATGGTCGGTACGGCGCTGTTTTTACTGCTTCCGGAACCAATCATGGGTATGTTTTCCAAGGACAGTGTAACGATCCGGGAAGGGGCGGCTGCACTTCGGATCATCAGCCTCGGATTTGTGGTTTCCGGAATCAGCGTTGTGGCTTCCGGTGCACTGGAGGCCCTTGGGGAGGGAATCCCATCCTTTATCATTTCCTTGCTGCGTTATCTGGTGCTTATTGTGCCGGTTGCTTCCATTGGAAGCAGGATGTTCGGTATTACAGGTGTCTGGGCTCCGTTCCCGGTGGCAGAAGTGCTGACTGCAGCTGCCTCAGCCGGAATTTTTACAGCAAGATACCGGGCGTGTTTGAAAAGGCTGTGAAATCTTTTACATACCTGACCTCCTGAAATGAAAGAAACTATACAGGATTACTGTAAAAATCTTAAAAAAACTGTGAAATAGCTAAAAATTTCAATAACTAATCAAAAAATATTCTATTTTTAATAAATCCTCTTGTGATTATAATAGGTTTATCAGCTGAGAACGAAAGAAATTTAGCAAAACAACCAAATGGGAGGTAAAAAATGAAAAGAAAAGCATTAGCAACAATGATCTAAAGATTCACCCAGAAAACAGAAACAGCAGATTCTGGCATCAACTCTGCGGGCACTTGGAACCGGTGTAGAAGCAGACGGCGCAGTAGATTCCACACCGGCTGGAACAAACGTAGACGGAAAAGCAAAGGTTGTGCAGGATGCAACTCTGGAAGTAGATGGAAAAACATATACGATCCGTGAGCTGGCTTCTCAGGAAATGAAAAACTCAGCAGGTGCAACATGGGATGCTGCAACAGCTGGTAATGCCATCGGAATCTGGACAGCTTCCTTCGGCGATCAGATTGATGTTGTAGTTTCCAACAACGATGGTATGGGAATGTCAATGTTCAATGCATGGGCAAAAGATAACAAGGTTCCTACCTTCGGTTATGATGCAAACAGTGATGCAGTAGCAGCAATCGGAGAAGGCTATGGCGGAACAATTTCCCAGCACGCAGACGTACAGGCTTACCTGACACTGAGAGTACTGCGTAACGCACTGGATGGCGTAGATATTGATACCGGTATCGGTACAGCAGATGATGCAGGAAACTGCCTGGTAGAAGGGGAAGACTACAGATACAGCGAAGAAGATAGATCCTACTATGCGTTAAATATAGCTGTAACAGCAGAGAACTACAACGACTTCACAGATTCCACAAAAGTTTACGACAAGGTTGCTAACCAGTTTGACTGGAGAGCAAGAGTCCATCCAAAAAAGTATGGCTGAATATCTACAATGCTTCGGATAACTTCCTTAGCTCTACCTATCAGCCGCTGCTGGAGAAGTATGATGATCTGCTGAACCTGAAGTAGATTACATCGGTGGAGACGGACAGACAGAATCCAATATCACAAACCGTCTTGGAAACCCGAGCGAGTACGATGCTTTCGCAATTAACATGGTTAAGACCGATAATGCAGCAGCATATACATCACTTCTCTCCAAATAAGAGACTGGTTAAATGGTAAATGAATGAAACGCAGAGGGTGTCAAATTAGAGATGATACCCTTTTTCTGATGATCAAGAAAAGGAAGCACAGCTATGGCAGAGGATAAGAACAAATATATCTTATCGATTAACGGCATGAGCAAATCATTCGGTAGAAATAAGGTTCTGAAGCATATTAGCATGAATGTCAAACCTGGAACCATTATGGGACTGATGGGTGAAAACGGCGCCGGGAAATCGACAATGATGAAATGTCTCTTTGGAACTTATCAGAAAGATGAAGGGACCATCGTACTGGACGGAAAAGAAGTGAACTTTTCCGGCCCGAAGGATGCACTTGAAAACGGGGTGGCAATGGTACACCAGGAGTTGAACCAGTGTCTTGAAAGAAGTGTTGTAGATAACATGTTCCTTGGAAGATACCCGAAGAATTCCCTTGGGGTTGTCGACGAAGGAAGAATGAAAAAAGAGACCTCAGACCTGTTCAGAAAACTGGGAATTACAGTTTGTCTGACCCAAGCAATTAAAAAAAATGTCTGTATCTCAGAGACAGATGTGTGAGATCGCAAAAGCGATTTCCTATCATTCCAAAGTTATCGTACTGGATGAGCCTACTTCATCTCTGACTGCACCGGAGGTTGCAAAGCTCTTTAAGATGATGAGACAGCTCAAGGCGCAGGGAATTTCCCTGATCTACATTTCACATAAAATGGATGAAATTTTCGAAATCTGTGATCAAATATCAGTTCTCCGTGACGGTAGTCTGGTCATGACAAAGGAGTAAGGACACCGATATGAATGAGCTGATCGCCGCCATGGTTGGACGTTCACTTGATAACAGATTTCCACCTGTAGACAATACACCGGGAGAAACCATTCTCTCCGTACAAAATATATCAACAAAATATGCACCAAAACTGCAGAACATTTCTTTTGATATCAGAAAAGGAGAAATCTTCGGATTCTATGGTCTGGTTGGTGCCGGTCGTACCGAGCTTCTGGAGACAATCTTCGGAATTCCGTACAAGAGCAGAAGGAACTGTCGTGTACGACGGAAAACTCATGAACTTCTCCTCGCCGAGAGATGCTATGGATCATGGATTTGCACTGATCACAGAGGAAAGAAAAGCCAATGGCCTGTTCTTAAAGGGTGATATCACATTCAATACTACCATTGCAAATATGAATCATTATAAAAGCGGAATCGCTTTATCACATCATGACAAGATGGTACGTGCAACTGCGGAAGAGATCAAGATCATGCACACAAAGTGTATGGGCCCTGACGATATGATCGCCAGCCTTTCCGGAGGAAATCAGCAGAAGGTTATCTTCGGTAAATGGCTTGAGCGTTCTCCAAGCGTATTCATGATGGATGATCCTACACGAGGTATCGACGTAGGAGCAAAATATGAAATCTATGAGTTGATCATTAATATGGCAAAGCAGGGAAAAACTATCATCGTTGTCTCCTCTGAGATGCCGGAGATCCTTGGTATTACGAACCGTATCGGCGTTATGTCGAATGGCCGCCTTGCAGGTATTGTCAATACGAAAGAGACGAATCAGGAAGAATTATTGAGCTTAGTGCGAAATATTTGTAATAGAGAGGAGTTTTGGCGATGGCAGATAAAAGTATGATCCTTTCGGCAGAAGCGGAAGCAGCGCTTTTGAAACCGATTGATGAATATGTAGGAAAAATACAGGAGCAGATCGATGCACTTCGTGTTGATGGATCTGACAAGGTTCGAAGCTTAAAGAACCATATCGCAATTGCGAAGGAAGATAAGAATTTAACAAAGGAAGAGAGAGCAAAGATTATTGCGAAGGATAAGGCGGACTTAGAGAAAGCAAAATCTGTAGAATCTGCAAATAAGGATAAGGTATCCAAGCTCATTTCCGATGCAGAGAGCTATCTCTCCAAGCATTACAAGAGTGACTACTATGAGAAGGTAGTTGCGAGCTGTGAGGCAGAGAAGGCAGCAGAGAATGCCTCTTATGACAAGATTGTGGCAACCATTAAGACAGAGCACGAGCAGGCTTTGGCAAAGCTTTCTGATTCTGAGGAAATCAAGGATGAGAAGTATGTATATCGTAACCGCCTGTTTGATGCACAGATGACACATGAGTCTAAATTGCAGGAAATCAAGGATAGAAAGCACGATGCATTTGCTCATAAGTTCCATTTGATCGATCTGCTTCGTATGTCGAAATATACATTTGGACAGAAGCAGTCACAGAGGTGGAAAACTACAAGTACACATTCAATACAACACAGTTCCTGTATAAGAATGGTCTGTACATTGTAATTTTACTCATCTTTATTGCATTGTGTATCATTACACCGATTGTAAAGCATACACAGCTTTTGACACTGACAAATATCCTGAATATTTTGCAGCAGGCTTCGCCTCGTATGTTCTTAGCCCTTGGTGTTGCCGGTCTGATTCTGTTAACAGGTACCGACCTTTCCATCGGACGTATGGTAGGTATGGGTATGGTAACCGCAACCATTATCATGCACAGTGGTGTAAACACCGGTGGCGTATTCGGACATATCTTTGATTTTACAGGTATTCCGGTAGCGGGCAGAGCCATTATTGCACTTGTTGCATGTATCATACTTACAACCGTATTTGCAAGTATTGCCGGTTTCTTCATGGCGAAATATAAGATGCATCCGTTCATTTCAACAATGGCGAACATGCTGATCATCTTCGGACTTGTAACATATGCAACAAAGGGTGTATCCTTCGGTGCAATTGAGTCAAGTATTCCGAACATGTTTATTCCAAATCTTGGTGGATTCCCAACCATCATTATCTGGGCAGTTGTAGCAATCATTGTTGTATGGTTCATCTGGAACAAGACAACATTTGGTAAGAACCTTTACGCAGTTGGTGGTAATCCGGAAGCAGCTTCTGTATCTGGTATTTCCGTATTCAAGGTAACAATGGGAGCATTCATCTTAGCAGGTATCCTTTATGGATTCGGTTCATGGCTTGAGTGTAACCGTATGGTTGGTTCCGGTAGTGCCGCTTATGGACAAGGCTGGGATATGGATGCCATTGCAGCCTGCGTAGTTGGTGGTGTTTCATTCACAGGTGGTATCGGTAAGATCTCCGGTGTTGTAACTGGTGTTCTTATCTTCACAAAGGAATATATGCTCAAACCGGTCAATGCAACAGAATTGTCAGAAAGTCTGACTAATTTGAAACATACGCTGGACAGGGAAAGAGAAGAAAAATTAAATGTAAAAAAATTAAATGATTATTTTCAGGAAGTACTTCCGAAATTACAGTCCAATTTTTTTATTTCATTAATTGAAGGAAGAGTAGAAAACATGATTATGAAAAGGTTTTTACAGGCATATCAGGTAGATATGAAAGGACCTCTTTTGGTTGTGTAATCTTCCACACATCGGAGAAAACCATGTGCCAGAAGGCATGAACCCACTGCTTTTATCCATGTCGGTAGAAAGAGAGATCAAGCAGAGGCTGATGGATCAGTGGAACTGTCGAGGAATTTATATATATGGGAAATACACTGCTGATTCTGGAACTGGATGCGGAAGATAAGATTACCCAGATAACAGATGCCTGTGACAGATTCTGTCGGTGGGCGTACCGCATCATGGGGGCAGTTGTTACAGCGGGAATCGGAACCGTGTGTGACAGCCTGTATGAGATCAGTCTTTCCTATGAACGGGCAAGAGAAGCAGTTTCTTACAGGGTTTTATACGGAACAAAACGGGCAATTAATATTGGAGAGATTGTTCCGAAGGAACAGATCAAACCGGTTCAGTCAGAAGAGTACAAGGATGCAGACGTTATTTCGTGCAATTCGTATAGGAGATTCGGCAGAGATAGAGCGGGCAGCACATGGAGAGATGGAAAAGCTTCATAAAAATACAGAAACCATGAGTCAGTATAATCTTGCTACAATGGAGATCGTCAGTGGATTTTTTAAGTTCTGTACAGATAATTCGCTGGATTTCAATAAAATATCCGGTAATATGCAGAATATTTACGAAAAGTATCGCAGATGGATGAGAGTTCACTGACAGCATGGATTGTGCAGATGTCGGAAACGATCAGTGAAAAGCTGAAATGTGCAAGAAACAGTTCTCCAGACGGCTCATGGAAGCACAGAACATTGTGCAAGAAAGGTATATGGAGGCGGATATATCATTGGACGAGGTATGTGCGGTTCTCGGTGTATCGAATTCTTATTTTTCTTCTGTATTTAAAAAAGAAGCGGGAAAATCGTTTATCTCTTATTTAACAGATTACAGAATGGATATTGCAGCAGAACATGATGATATTAAATACAGATGAGAAAAGTTACACAATAGCAGAAAAAGTGGGGTATCTCGATGCCAATTATTTCAGTTATGTATTTAAGAAAGAAGTTCGGAGTGTCTCCGTCGAAGTATAGAGCATCAGCATACGAACAGTAAAGAAAAAATGAAATGGAACAGAAAAAAAAGATGGGAAAATTGCAAAAGAAAAAAGTGGAAAAAAGATTCTGGACACAAAAGAAAATGTTGTATTTAATATACAGTCGATCATCATGTCTGTTCTTATGGCGATTACGTTGTTACGACATTGTAACTATGGCCTGCTTTTGTATAATCGTTTTAAGCTGGCGATTGATAAGATGGCAGTATCAAATACAGAGGCGACGGTGGAAAGCACAGTAGACAGGGTGAATTCGGACCTGTTAGATATCCGGCAGATAATGAATGCAGTGAATTATAATATCATTCAGGAAAATGATATCTCCAGTGAAAAATTTGAACAGTTCAGCTTATTTATGAAATCAAATTCGGATAAGGTTCAGAGTCTGGCATGTATGACAGCAATGAATGAAGGCCGGTTGATTGTCGGAACCGGTTGCTGTTGAAAAAGGAAAATATAATGTAAAAGGACAGGACTGGTATAAGAACGCCGAGGAGTGCAATTGAAAATGTACATTTTTCCATTCCGCATATTCAGAATCTGTATGAAGATGGTCTGTACCGGTACTACTGGGTTGTTTCACTGAGCCGTTACGTGGATATAAACGATGGGGAGATTCCGGGAAGCGGAGTCCTTCTTGTAGATATGAAATATTCGGTGATCGAAGATGATCTTAAAGCAGATTAATGATTCTTCGGAAGGAATCTATTATTATATGATCAGTCGTGACGGACAGATGATCTATCATCCGAGAAAACAGATATTGACCGAGGATGTTTGAAGAAAATAGTCTGAGATGGCTTCGCAATTATGAGGACGGAACGTATGAGATCACTGAACAGATGGACACGGGAAATGTGTAGTGGTTGGCAGTGTGGCCTATACAGGATGGAAACTGGTCGGAGTTGATACCGGAGAGCGTGCAGACTGCAAGAATTAACAATTTCAGATATTATATCTTTACAACAATCATGGTTTTATGATGATGCTTCTGGAAGGAAACAGACTGATTTCCAGAAAAATATCCAAACCGATTCGCGGCTGGATGAATCGGTTAAAACATATGAAGCAGGAGGAAAAACGGATATCTACATAGGTGGTTCTTCAGAGATCCGGCATCTCGGTTATTCAGTCAAGAAGTCCTATGAACAGATAGAGAATCTGATGCAGGAGATTATCCGGGAACAGACTGAACGCAGAAAGAGTGAGACTGGATGCACTGCAAAGTCAGATTAATCCGCATTTCCTATATAATACGCTCGAATCGATTACATGGATGGTTGAGGCACAGAAGAATAAGGAAGCGGTTCTCATGATTTCGGAGCTGCCAGACTCTTCGGATCAGTCTGTCAAAGGGAAGAACCGTAATCCGGATCGCGGATGAGCTGCAGCACAGCCGGAGCTATATGAATATCCAGCTTGTGCGAGAATTCAGCTGATGTTTGGTGAGCAATATGGCCTGGAGATATATAGTGAACCGGATGAGGGGACCAGGGTTGTTATCCATATACCGGCAATTCCATATACAAAGGAGAATGCGGAACAATTGGAGATGCAGAAATATATACAGGGAGGGATGTAGATGAAAAAGAATAAAATTACATTCCTGATACTGGAGTGTATTTTCCTGACACTGACATTATTTTTTGCATGGAAGATTTTTGACCGGGATGTGCCGGAAAAACGAGTGGCGGTGATCTTACCGGAATCAGGAGATAACCGGTGGAATTCACTGATTAAAGGGATGAAGCAGTCGGCGAAAATAAACAATCTTCATATGATTATCTGTAATACAGATGAAATTGAAAATGCAGAGATGGAAAAAGAAATTATAAAAGAGCACAAGCACAACAATATAGATGCGTTTATCATATGTCCGGCACCGGGAAGTGATACGAAAGACATGTTAAAAAACAGTGTGCCAAGACGCCATACACACTGATCATGGAGGATGTATATTCCAAAGAAGGCGGAATTCCGGTAATCCGGTAATCGGACCGGATTATTATAAGATAGGTTCTGAACTTGGAAAGCAGCTGGGAGAGAAGCGGCAGAAAATCGGAGTTGTCACAAACTGGAAAGAATCAAAGTCAGATCAGGATGCGATCCGGGGATTAAAGGATTCGCTGAAAGATACCAAAAGTGAGATCGACTGGTATTGTTACCGGAAAAAGATCAGAATATCTATGAAAAAGTGAGTAAAAAGATAAAGTAGATGCAATAGTGGTTCTGGATCCACATGCATTGGAAGAACTAGGCGAGCAGTCTGATGAAGATTCATATCAGGGAGCGGACATATATGGCATTGGGAGCAGTGTAAAAGCGGTAGTGTTATTGGATAATGGAAATATCCAGGGACTGGTGGTTCCGGATGCCTATGAGATCGGATATAAAAGTGTCGGGGAAATGGCACAAAGGCTGGAACACAGATTCTACAGGCTAAAAGGCCATAAGACAGAGATAAAGGTGTTTGACAGAGATGAATTTTCATTAAATGATAATTTGGGAAGGTTCTTATATTCTTATGAGTAAAAAAAACAGAAAAAGAAGAAGTATGATAGCAGTTATCCTGCTGATTGCTTTTCTGATTACCGGATGTGAAGACAAGAGTGTAAAGACAGATCATATCATCCGGATAGGAGTTGTAACCTATACGCAGGATGATCCATTTATCAATGCGATGACGGATCAGTTAAAAGAGAATCTGAAAAAATGGAAACAGATCATATGAAAATCATCACAACGGTAAAAAACGGCGATGATAATCAGCAGGATCAAAATGAGATTGTTGAGGAGATGATTGACGCAGGGTGTGATGTGCTGTGCGTGAATCTGGTTGACAGAACCGCACCATCCCGTATTATCAGGATGGCAAAGCAAGAAGATATCCCGGTTCTCTTTTTTTTAACAGGGAGCCGGTAAAGGAAGATCTGATGCAGTGGGATAAGCTGTATTATGTGGGCTGTGATGCGGAACAGTCCGGGATCATGCAGGGAGAAATTGTGGCGGATTATATTAAGAATCATCCGGAAGTTGATAAGAATCAGGATGGAAAGATCCAGTATGTACTTCTGGAAGGGGAAGCAGGACATCAGGATGCCATCAAAATACAGACTACAGAAGGATGAATTTGTCAAATGCCTGATGGAACTGAAGTACCTGGCGGAAGGAAGCACTCTGGAGTTTGGGGGCGACAGAAGAAAGACGGGAGCCCGGATTCTTTCTGCATTATGCCTGGCAGAAGCGATGCAGTCAGAGGAGTGTTATCAACAGATCCTTCTGGAGGAATTGTATAATGTATTTCTGAAGTTCATTCAGGTCAGCCGAGGGGGCAGAGGATTCACCTCCTCTGGTATTCGGCATGGGACAATTGTCCGAAGAAGGAATTGCAAAAAAAATCGCCGAACAGATCAGCGCAATTGCCTTTCAGGCGCCCCGTCTGCTGTGCATGGAAAAAGAATTTTCGCTGCTGCAGGAAGCCGCCCTTCCGGGCATATCGGGAGTATGCTCGCAGAGCGTGCATTCTATTGTTTGATTCGTTAATGCAGCAATATGAAGGCTGTTCGGAAAGAACAATTCAATACTATAAGAGCACGGCGGAAGATTTACTGTCAAAGATTGAAGTCAGTGTAAGGAAAATTTCTACGGAAGAAATTCGATCTTATTTATCAGAATATCAAAAGAAAGTAAATGTACGAACGTTACAATTGACAATATTCGTAGAAATTTATCCAGCTTCTTTTCCTGGTTGGAGGACGAGGATTATATTTTGAAAAGTCCCATGAGACGGATTCATAAGATTAAAACGAAAACCGTTGTAAAAATGTGATCACTGATGAAGGAATTGAAAAATTACGGGATCATTGCCAGAAAACAAGAGATTTAGCAATGATTGATTTGCTGTACTCTACCGGAATTCGTGTCGGAGAACTTGTAAATCTGAATATTGACGATATTGATCTGGAAGGCAGAGAATGTGTGGTATATGGAAAAGGGATAAGGAAAGAAAAGTTTATTTCGATGCAAAGACGAAGGTTCATCTAAAAAAATATATATCGGAAGGGTTAGATTTTAAGAATACAGAGAAAATAGGTCATTAAAAAATGAAGTGTTTTCTGTGTGTTCTTATTTTTTAGCATTATAAAAGGAGCTGAGAAAATGGCTAAAGATAATAGAATAACAGCACTTTACGAGCGTCTGTCCCGTGATGATGAGATGCAGGGTGAATCCAACTCCATAACAAACCAGAAGAAGTATCTGGAAGATTATGCAGTGCAACATGGCTTTGGTAATATTCAGCATTTCAGTGATGATGGATATTCAGGAACGAACTTCAACAGATCGGCATTCAATTCTTTGCTGACAGAGATTGAAGCCGGCAGAGTGGGAACAGTGATCGTCAAAGATATGTTCCGATTTGGCAGAAACTATCTGCAAGTAGGTTTCTATACGGAAATGATGTTCCCTAAGAAAAATGTCCGTTTTATTGCAGTAAATAACGGAGTTGACAGTGCCAATCCGGCAGATAATGATTTTACACCATTTCTGAATAGCATGAATGAGTGGTATGCAAAAGATACCAGTAAGAAAATCAAGGCAGTGTTCAAGGCAAAAACGCGAGACGGAAAACGTGTCAGCGGTGCAGTGCCTTATGGCTATTACAGAAAGCCTGAGGATAAGCAGACATTGTATGTTGATGAAGCTTCTGCTTCGGTTGTCAGACGCATTTTTCATGCTTGTGATGGAATGGGGCAACCGCAATAGCAGATACCTTGTCAGAGGATAAAATCCTTATTCCTTCGGCTTATGCGAGACAGAAATCATCCTGAGGATTGCCAGTGTACGAATTACCATGACCCTTATACATGGAATGCTACAACAGTGGCTAAAAAATATTTTGAACAGACGTGAGTATTTGAGGGGGCATACCGTTCTTGGGAAGACAACGAGGGATAATTTTTAAGACAAAACGGAGAAAAGAATTGCAAATGAGGACGAACTGCTTGGATTTTACATCTAACCAACCGCCAGTAGCGAGTCTTGGGTGACTGCCAGTAATGGTAGTTGCTAAGCGTAGACAGCGAGAAAATAGAGAGTGTGATTGAGCCTCGAAATTTTGACATCTAGAAGGCTGACGTTTTAATTTCGACGGAAAGCAACACAAATCAATTCGCATTGGTGAGAAATGGTTTGCTTCTGCGGGGTCAAAGAGCACTTTATGTTTTACATTGTGACTATTCAGTCAACTGGGGAGAGCCTATTGTTTCTTGCCATTGCAAGTATGGCAAACAACTGCAAAACAGGAGAATGTCAAAAGAACAGTAGGCAGTCGGATAGCTTCATAGTACTGAAGAAGTTGGGTAATGCCAACGGAGGAAAGGGAGCTACATAATAATGGTCTTTCTGAGGACACATCAACCGTACTCAGGGACGGAGGTATTGATGGAAACGAAATTAGAAAGAATAGCAGAAATATCGGCAAATTCGCCGAGACCAGAGTTCACATCGTTGTATCATCTAATCAATAAAGAAATGCTTTTGCAATGTCACAAAGAATTAGACGGAAACAAAGCAGTCGGTGTTGATGAGATTACTAAGAAAGAGTACGGGAGAAATCTGGAGCAAAACATAGATGACTTGGTAGAAAGACTGAAAAGAAAATCATACAAACCACAGCCATCAATTAGGGTATATATCCCGAAAAGCAATGGAAAACTTCGACCATTAGGAATTGCGTGCTATGAGGACAAAATAGTCCAATTAGCATTAAAGAAGATATTGGAAGCTATCTATGAACCGAGATTTCTGAACTGCATGTACGGATTCAGACCAAATCGAGGATGTCATAACGCAATAAAAGAACTGTATAAGAGATTAAACAACACGAAAATATGTTATATTGTGGATGCTGACATCAAAGGATTCTTCGACCATATGAAACATGAATGGATTATCAAGTTTCTCAAACTTTATATTAAAGACCCCAACATAATTGGTCTTGTCAAGAAGTATCTTAAAGTGGGAGTGTTAGATGATGGCGAACTGATGTTGAATGAAGAAGGTTCAGCACAGGGGAATATCATAAGTCCAATCCTTGCAAACATATATATGCATAATGTATTGACACTTTGGTATAAGTTTATTATTACCAAGGAATGCAAGGGTGATAACTTTTTGATTGTATATGCAGATGATTTTGTTGCAGGATTTCAATATAAATGGGAAGCAGAAAATTACTACAAGCTTCTTAAAGAACGAATGGAAAAGTTCGGTTTGCAATTAGAAGATAGTAAAAGTCGTCTCTTACAAAGCGGTGCTTATATTGCAAGGGCAAAGCAAAAGAGCGGTGAGTGTATCAGATTACAAACATTTGATTTTCTGGGATTCACATTCTATTGTGGACGTTCACGCAAAGGCATGCCATATATAATGCCAAAGACAAGCTCTAAGAAATTCAGACAGAAAATTCGAGACATCAAAGTATGGTTATATGCGAATAGAGACCAACCGCTAAAGAAACTAATGGGTATGCTAAATCTGAAACTAATAGGTCATTATAGGTACTATGGCATAAGTTTTAATGGCAGAATGATTTCAAACTACAAACAACAAGTGAGAGAACTTCTGTTTAAGGTGCTGAACAGACGAAGTGACAGAAAGAGTTATACAAGAGAAGGATTCATTGAAATGCTGAAATATTATCCATTGGCAATGCCAAAGATTTATGTCAGCTTGTTTTGAGACTGTAAATATTATTATGAAGAG
>VOFE01001217.1_pt1 | contig 15076 bp, 27 predicted proteins | sample 5384071 | NCBI WGS metagenome assembly VOFE01 (sample SAMN12384724, study PRJNA508395) | human gut metagenome | isolation source: healthy gut D | host: Homo sapiens
TACGGACTGGTCTGGTGCGTGGTGAAACGTTTTCCAGGGGCGCGGGACAGAGACGGAAGACCTTTTTCAGATCGGGAGCATCGGACTGTTAAAAGCGATCGATAAATTTGATCTGGAATATGAAGTGAGGTTCTCTACGTACGCCATCCCGATGATATCAGGGGAAATCCGCCGCTTCCTGAGGGATGACGGGATGCTGAAAGTCAGCAGGTCGTTAAAAGAGCTTTCTTATAAGACCACCCGTGCAGGCTGAGAACGCTGGCGGGCGAACTGGGGCGTGAGCCGACTCTGGCGGAATTGTCAGAGGAACTCGGGGTGGCGCGTGAAGAACTGACTGAAGCGATGGAAGCGGGCGCGGCGGTAGACTCGATAGACCGCCCGATCCGCCAGAAAGAGGGCAGCGAAATCTGCCTGGCTGACCGGATCGAAGAAAAAAAGAGAGATGAGGACGATATCATAGACCGGATGCTGCTGGAGCAGCTTCTCGGACTCTGACCGAAGAGGAACGGCGGCTGATCTGGCTTAGATATTTTGCAGGGGAAGACACAGTCTGAAGTGGGACGGATACTGGGCATTTCACAGGTGCAGGTATCCCGGGCCGAAAAGCGCATCATGGCAGAATTGCGAAAAAGAGGAAAATTAAAAAAAAAGAATCCTGCCGGATGAATATTTTCCCGTGGGATGCCGGATACTAAACCAGCAGGAAAAGGAGTCGGGTGAATGAGATGGAGGATGGAAAAGAAAAAGATATGGATATGTCTTCTGGTGATCGTGCTGGCTGCAGTGGCAGCCGGAGTATTTTATTATCTCAGTGCGCCGGATGCGCCGGACAGAGGGCTTTCTGATCCGTGCGACATACAGCATCTGCGCTCCGGAGGAAGACAGCTGTGAAGTCTGAGAAAAATACACTCTATATAAAAGGCGGAAGGAATACGGAGGTGACAGCCCCGGATGTGACCCTGGGGGGATATCCTGAGCATGGAATGCACGGATAAACTCATGCTGGCGAAGATCCGGTCGCGAAAGATCCTGCGTTTTCCGAAAAAGAAAAAAAGGCAGGCGCGTCATATCCGTGCTGGAGATCATATCCATGTATCCATGAGGAATTCCCGGATATGGACGTCCGGAACCTGGGAGAAACGGACATGATTATCACTTATGAAGAACAGAAACGCCGCCGCGTATCTGGCATCTGATCAAAACGGCATTTGCGGCTGCGGCGGTTTTCTTCGGCGCGGCCTTTTCCATCATGGCATTTAATAATGATGTAGACGTGACGAAGCTCTTCGGACAGATTTATGAGCTGGCAACCGGGTATGAGACCAGCGGGTTTACCGTGCTGGAAGTCTCCTACTCCGTCGGCGTCGCCGCAGGTATCCTGATCTTCTTCAATCATTTCGGGAAAAGCGTTTTACAGTGGACCCGACGCCAATGGAAGTGCAGATGCGGCTGTATGAGAATGACATCCAGACGACGCTGGTCGAGAATGCGGACAGGAAAGGGAGGAGATCGATGTGGATCCGTGAGATCCTGCTGGCAATAGCGGGACTTAGCGCAGGGGTCGCCGTAGCAGGCGGCCTTTTTCATTTATCGTGGAACTGGGGGTGATCGCTGACTTTGCAGACCGGACCCATACCGGGGATAAAGTCTGCTTCTAAGACTGTGCGGCGGTGGGCGGCATCCTCGGCAATCTCGTTACAGTCTTTCATACCGGCATCCGGCGGGGCTTCCGGGACTGGCGGTGTTCGGGATCTTCACGGGGATTTTCGTGGGATGCTGGGCCATGGCGCTGGCGGAGATCCTGAATGTATTCCCTGTGTTCATGCGCCGGGCGCGGATCACCCGGTATCTGTCATTTTTATCGTCTGTCTGGCTGCGGGCAAAGGGCTGGGGGCGTGTCTGTTCTTTTTCAGAGGGTGGTAGAGCATCTGATATAATCTGAAGTGTAATAAAACTTTCATAAAATGTATTTACGAAAATTTTACTTACATTTTATGGGTTCGTGATATCGCCGGTATTCTCATTTATCTATAATAAGCACTGTGGTCAGTAATGATACGGCTTCGCAAAAATGCAAAGCATCCTGAACTGATAACAGAAAAACAGATGAAACAAACGAGTAAGAGAGTAACGGAGGAAATGATCATGAATTCACAGAATAAGATTTCTCAGTCACAGAAATTAATGGTATTTGTCCTTTCCATGTCACTGTACGGGCTGGCTACTCTGTTCACGGAACTGATCCCGTCTTTTCAGGTGGGCATCGTAGAGTTCTCGGTAGAGTATTTCCTGTTTATCCCGCTGACGCTGGCCATGCTGTTTGATCCGCTTTCGGCGGCGCTGGGCGCGGCTACCGGCGAGTTGGTATTCAGCGAGATCATGCTGGGCCAGTTCGGCGGCTTGGGCGAGCTGGAAAAATTCATTACCGTGACCATCGGCGTGTATATCGCGGGACGTCTTGTAAAGAACCCGAGAAACCGTGCGGTTGTCGCCGGAGCTTCTATTTTCGGCGTATTTATCCAGCAGTTTATGGGCTGCATCGTAGACATTCTGAAAGTACAGTTTGCAGTAGAAGATTTTGAGGCTGTGGCAGGCCTGCCGGAAAGCGTGTTTTTCACAGAAGGATTTGCATGCCTCAATGATGTTCTGTTTTCAGGCATCCTCTTCTGTATGCTTCCGACCATGTTCCTTGTACCGAAGCTGTACGGCAAGATCGAGCCGCTTCTTGGCATGAAGCCGCGCGATGAGAAGACAGTGCTGGGAAGCGGGGGTGTATCAGCGAAGATGGTCGGGATCTGCATCATCGGATTTATCGCAGCTGTTGCAGCGGAGCTTCTGGCGACAGGCGGATTTGAACTGATCGACTGGGAAGCTTCATGGGCTGAGAGCACGCAGGCAATGATCGCGGCCATCATCGCGGCGGCGGTTGTCGCACTGATCGTGATCGGTGTGATCCGGAGCCGGGCAAAGGTTGATAAGGCTGCATAGGCACAGCCGGAAATGCATTAAGATACAGGAAGGTGTCCGCAAGTGAGTATTATAGAGATCAGGGATCTGACATTTACATACCCGGGGGCATCAGAGCCGACGCTGAAAAATGCATCAGCGGTCATTGAAAAAGGGGATTTCCTGGCAATCGTTGGAAACAACGGCTGCGGGAAATCCACGCTTTGTAAGACGCTGAACGGTCTGATCCCTCATTTTATCGTCGGAGATATGGACGGAGAAGTCTTGATCGACGGAATGAATACAAAAGAGCAGGAGATCGGTACGCTGGCCCGCAAGGCTGGATATGTATATCAGGATTTTGAGAACCAGATTGTCCGTCCCACCGTGCTGGAGGATGCATCTTATGCATGTCTGAATTACGCTATGCCGGATTATGAAGAGAAAGGGAAGAAAGCGCTGAAGGTCTGCGGCCTGTCTTCAAAGGTTGACGATTATGTATGGCAGCTCTCCGGCGGCCAGAAGCATCTTCTCGCCCTGGGGGTAACCGCGGCGTTAAGTCCGGACATCCTGATCCTGGACGAACCCATCGCCCAGCTGGATCCGGCCCATGCAGACGGGATCTACGAAGTGCTGAAAGAACTGAATGAAAAATACGGAAAGACAGTCATTGTGATCGAGCATCATACGGATTATATTGTAAAATATTGTAAAATGTAATGCTCCTGAAGGATGGACCGTACAGTGGATCCTTCCGGCGAAAGAGGCGATGCGGCGGACGGAAGAACTGCAGGGCTGCAATATTTTCCCGCCCCAGGTCTCGATCGCGGCGGAGCGGATGCTGGACGGCGGGCTGCTCCCGCGGGAGCCGTTTGAGAAAAAAGAAGAAGTCCTTCCGGTAGATGTAAACGAAGGAATGCGTGTGTTTGCGCCCTATCTGAAAAATAAAGACCGGCGTACAAGCAGGCGGCACGGAAGGATCTGACCCGGGATCCGATCGTTGATTTTAAAAATGTGACCGTTAAATACCGCGCGGTCAAAGGCGAGCCGCCGAAGGTCTTCGATGATTTTTCGCTGCAGATCGGTAAAGGCGAGAAGATCGCGCTGATCGGTTCCAACGGGCGGGCAAATCCACCATGATGAAGCTTATGATGGGCCTGATCCGGCCGGAATCCGGGCAGGTATTGCTAAACGGCAGACCGACGGCGGAACTGCCGAAGGAAGAACTGGGACGTACGATCTCCATGGTTTATCAGAATCCGGAAATGTTCATCAAAGATTCTATCCGCAAAGACATCGAGTATGCGATGAAAGTGCGGAGAGTAGAAGATTATGAGAAACATACGGATGAACTGCTGGAAATGTTCCGGCTCACGGATCTCAGGGTACCGTGACGGAAGGCTTCTGTCCGGCGGCCAGATGCGCCGTGCGTCTCTTGCGATCGGTATCGCCCTGCAGCCTGAGATCCTGCTGCTTGACGAGCCCACCGCCAACCTCGATATTGCCACCAGGCGTGAGATCATGAAAACCCCTGCAGATGCTCAAAGGAGTAACAGACACCGTGGTGATCGCCACACATGATATGCAGCTGGTGTGCGACTGGGCGGAGCGTCTGATCGTACTGTCATCCGGTTATGTGATCGCAGACGGCACAAAGGAAGAAATCTTTGCCGATATGTATGTGCGTCAGCAGGTCGGTATCCGTCCGCCGCAGATCTACGATATGGGACGTGCGCTGGGGATTGAAAATCCCTGTTTTACGATCGATGAATTCATGGGATATTTCCGGGGTGAGAAATATGCGTAAACTATCAGAAAATATATTAGACAAAATTTCCATTGACTTCCTGAGAAATCAGGTGTTAAAAACGCATACAGGAATGATGACACGGTGATCGCGAAGCTGGATCCCCGCATCCTGCTCGTCTGGTATCTCTTTTCGGGCTGGTGCCATGGTTCCTGAACGATGTTGTGCTCCTGCTGGGGATCTTCATTTTCGTTGCACTGACCACGCGGGCGCCCGGATCGCGCCGCTGGTGCTTTTCCTGTTTTGCATCGGTGTATTTTCTCTCAGACGGGATACCTGTTTATCGTGGCGCTGTTCTTCGGCGGGAATACAGAGACGATCGTGCCGCTTCTGATCATGACGCTGAAAGTTGCAGTTGTGTCTCTTGCATCGATCACGGTATTCTCGGGGCTTGATCCGGACCGCCTGGCGAACGGTATGCTCTGGTTCGGCTGTCCTGGGCAGCTCTCTTTCAGTATTTCCTTTGCGTACCGGATCCTGCCGGTGCTGATGGAAGAGTTCCAGAATATCCTGCTCTCCTACAGGCTGCGGGGCAATCCGCCTTCAAAGAACGGGCTGGCCGGCAAGATCCGGTATCTGGCGTATCAGATCAGGATGATCATTCAGGCGTTCTATCCGCTGATGCTCAATACGGCGAAGCGTTCCAGAACGACCGTGGAAGCGCTGGAACTCAGGGGATACCGCCATTCGATCCAGAATCCGGAAGTGAAGAAAATGAAGCTGGCCATGCTGAAAGTGACCCGGGCGGACCTCATTTTTGTATGCATTTCCATTGTCTGGGTATGCGCAAGCTTCGGCGCGTCGGCAGTGCTGTAGATCCGCGCCGGCGTGTGGAGACAGGAATTAGTTTTTTACAGGAAGGATGAATAAAGAAGCATGAAAATTGATTTTCATACACATGGGAAACTCGCAAAGAAGCTTCCTTTTTCCAGAGAGTATACAGACTGGCTCTTTCGTGAAGCGCAGAAGTCCGGACTGGACGCGCTCTGTCTTACAGAGCATTTCAATACGCTTGGATTTCAGGAGGTATACCGGTACATATCCGGACGCTGCAGCAGGGACGGGGATTCGCTGGTGACGGAGAGCGGATTCCGCATCTTCCCGGGGATGGAGACGGATATCGCCGAAGGCGGCATACGCTCATCATCGGTCCTATGGAATGTATCCTTGAGATGAACCGGAGACTGGAGCCTCACAAAGAAAAAAGGGCAGCTTCCTGTCGTTTGAAAAACTGGCGGAACTTGTGGAAGAGTATCCGGTGATCTTCGGAGCCGGGCACCCGTACCGGGAAGGCGGCCATATTCCGGAATTGCCGCAGGAGATGCTGGAGAAATTCTTCTTCCTCGACGTGAACGGGAAAGACCTGGCACGGGACCGGTACGGCACATGGGAGAAGATGCGGGCGCTCTCCGGAAGTTAAACCGCCCGCTGGTTGCGGGAAGCGATACGCATCAGTCCTTCCAGTACGGCTGTGTGTGGAATGAATTTGAGCGGACAGTCAGTACGGTGGACGGACTTGCCGGCGAGATCACGAAAGGCGCGTATGAGATCAGGATGTCTGAATCCCTGACATTTAAAGTGGAATCCGCAGGGATCCTGAAGCGGGCGTTAAAAGAGATCGACGCGCTGGGCGGAGACTATGTGTCCGTGCTGCTAAAAGGTGCGGAAATATAAGAAAGTAAAACGGAGATCCTACCGGGGAATCTCCGTTTTATAATGTTCTTTTTAACTTATACAGCCGGTCAAGCTGTTCGGAGGAAGCTTCTCCGAGCCGGGCGCCCAGCATGACAACCAGAGCATCAAGCAGCGCGGCCGGGGCAGCCATGGAGTGATATTCGGAAGGCTCGCCGCGGAAGACGAACAGGGACAGGACATTTTCCTGATCCGGCGACCGGTAAAGCCTGCTTGTAAAGAAAAATGCAGGGATAGCCGATGGTTTTCTGATGATCCAGGATCACGGCAGCTTCTCTCGGCGTTTTCTGGAAGCCGAAGAGGATCACGAGGTCTTTTTTCAGTGAAAAGTTCATGTGTTCAAACAGTTCCGAACTTCCCGCGGGCAGCAGCATGACGCGTCTGCCGAAACGGTTCAGCCGGAAGCGGAGCAGTTCCGCCATGGATATAGAAGCGCCTTTGGCGTAGATCCAGACGGTATCGGCGGAAAGGATCATATCCGCTGCCTGAGTGAGCTGATGAGGCTCCAGAAATTCCAGCGTCTTTTCGATGCAGTACTGCTGCCGGTGAAGGAATCCTTCAGGTGTGGAGGAAGATTCACTTCCCAGTGTGGAAGTGAGCTTCCCGGCCGGGGATTCTCTTCAGCGATGTGCGCCAGGACTGCGCTTTTGAGTTCTTTGAAATGGTGTAGCCGCAGTGGCGGGCAAAGCGGGATACCGTAGGTTCGAGCTTCCGATGCATCTTGCCACATCCCCGATGCTCATACGGACGAAATCCTGCGGGCTGGCAATGATATAATCGATCAGTTTCTTTTCTGTTTTGGTAAAATGAACGTCTTTTTTGCAAAATAGATATCAGTCATAAGAAAACCTCATCTGCTGTGATTTTGTTATATCATACCATAAAACAGAATATAACAAAGTTAAATACTTTTACATATTTTGTAAAATGAAAATGCGGACCGCGGCGATGGCGGAAAAAAAATAATGTGAAGAGTTCTCGACAATCACACCGATTTTGACTATAATAAGAGCCGCATTAAAAGTGGGGCAGTATAGCCAAACAGGGAAGGGAGACAGCAGAAATGCTCCGGATCAAAGATATCCGTAAACAATACCGCACAGGCAGCCTGATCCAGAAAGCGCTGGACGGGGTAAGCCTGAATCTGCGCGACAATGAATTCGTGGCGATTCTGGGCCCGGAGCGGCTCGGGAAAGACGACGCTTCTGAATATCATCGGAGGACTGGACCGCTATGACAGCGGGGACGCTGATCATCAACAGGATCTCTACAAAGAAATATAAGGACAGGGACTGGGATTCCTACCGGAACCATACGATCGGCTTTGTATTCCAGAGCTATAACCTGATCCCGCACCAGACGATCCTGGCAAATGTAGAACTTGCGCTGACCATCTCCGGCATCGGCAAGGCGGAGCGAAGGAACCAGGCGCGTGAAGCGCTGGAACAGGTGGGGCTTGGAGAACAGATCCACAAGAAGCCGAACCAGCTCTCCGGCGGACAGATGCAGAGGGTGGCCATCGCCCGGGCGCTGGTCAACGATCCGGACATCCTCCTGGCGGATGAGCCCACCGGCGCACTGGACAGCGACACGAGCGTACAGGTAATGGAACTCTTAAAAGACGTGGCGAAAGACCGGCTGGTCGTCATGGTGACGCATAACCCGGAACTGGCGTATGAGTATGCCACCCGCATCGTGAAATTAAAAGACGGAAAGATCATTTCCGACAGCAATGAATTTATCGTAGATGAATCTGTGACAGAAGAACCGGAACACCGGAATATGGGGAAGGCATCCATGTCTTTCCTCACAGCGCTGTCACTGAGTTTTAATAATCTCCGCACGAAGAAAGCGAGGACGCTCCTGACCGCTTTTGCCGGCTCCATTGGCATTATCGGCATCGCGCTCATCCTCTCCCTTTCCACCGGCGTGAATGATTACATCGAACATGTGGAGGAGGAGACCCTGTCCGAATACCCTCTGCAGATCCAGAGCACGGGCTTTGATTTCTCTTCGCTCATGGTAAGCGGCCAGGGAGCCGGTGTGCAGGAGGAAGACAGGGGGAGATCCGGGTCGTGGAGATGGTGACGGATATGTTTTCCACCATGGATTCTAATGACCTGGCTTCTCTGAAGGCATATTTTGACAGCGGTGAGAGCGGAGTCGAAGCGTATACCAATGCCGTGGAGTATTCTTACAGCGCCGAGCCGCAGATCTATAAAGAAAACGGGGCGAGATCCGCCAGGTGCATCCGGATCAGTCGTTTAGTGCGATGGGGCTTGGCAGTTCTTCGAATTCCAACAGTATGATGTCATCCATGATGAGCACGGATGTGTTTTTTATGAGATGCCGGAAAATGAGCAGCTCTATGAAGGGCAGTACGACGTGAAAGCGGGGCGCTGGCCGGAGGATTATAATGAGTGCGTGCTTGTGCTGACATCCGGCGGCGGAATGAGCGATTTCCTGCTTTACACGCTGGGGCTCAGGGATCCCCTTGAGCTTGACGAGATGGTCGAACAGTTCATGAATGAAGAGAACATAACGGTGCCGGACGAAATGGGGACTTATACGTATGATGACATCCTCGGGACTGAATTCCGCATCGTGAACCCGGCGGACTGTTATCAGTATGACAGCGAGTACAAGGTGTGGACCGATAAGTCCGGTGATAAGGCATATATGAAAACCTCGTGGAAAACGGGAAAGCTCACGGTCGTAGGGATCGTCCAGCCGTCGGAGGACGCCAGCGCCTCTGCGCTGAGCGCAGGGATTAATTACCCGGCGTCGCTGACGGGGCATGGCGGAATATGCCGCGCAGACGGAGATCGTACAGCAGCAGCTGGCAGATAAGACGGTCAATGTCTTTACAAACGAGGCCCTTCGGGGAAGAGAGCGATGAAGAGTTTGATATGGGCTCCCTCTTTACCGTGGACGAAGACAAGCTGCAGGAGGCGTTCGGGTTTGACGAGAGCGCGCTCTCCGGTCTGTCCGGTTCGATTGATCTGTCGTCGCTTTTCACGGATATGGGCAGTTCGGCGGATCTTTCAGGCATGATCGATCTGTCCGGGATCAGCGTGGATCTCCCGGATATGCCGTCCATGGATCTGGGGGATCTGCTTGGCAGTCTGGAAATATCTGTTTCTGAAAAAGAATTCGCGGAGACGACTGAGCGGCTGATAAACGGGTATAATAATTATGTGAAAGAACACCCGGAAGGGGATGCGTCAGGGCTGATGCAGAGCTTCGGGAATATATCATGACCGGCGCCGGGGATATCCTGAAAGCGCATATCGCCGGGATCATTCAGTCCGGCAGGGGGCATGGCTGTGACCAGTGATCAGGTGTCGCAGCTGGCGGCGGCGCTGAAAGAGGGCTATCTCGAATATGCGCAGTCGGCGCAGTATGCGACGGCGGAAGAATTTTACACCGGGTTTGAAGAATATCTTCAGACGGACCGCGCAGTATCCGTGATCAACGAATGGTTTAACGGGCTTCTGGCATCCTGCCTTGCGGATATCGAGATCACACCGGAACAGCTCCAGAGTCTGGCGGCTGATCTGGCGGCAGGGTACGGGGCATATGCGGAAAGCACCGGGGCGCCGGATCCGGCCGTGGTCGGGGAGACGTTTATCGCTTATATGCAGACAGAAGAAGCGCAGCAGTATCTGGCGGAAGGCCTTGCGGACTCTGTTGACACGGCGGCGCTGGAACAGCAGCTTGCCGGTGCGATGGAAGACTATATGGGCCAGGCTGTGACTTCCTACGGAAATGCGATCAGCGGGGCGCTGGAGACGCAGATCACATCCGCCATGCAGCAGGTGATGGGCCGGCTTGCTTCAGGACTCAGTGAGGCGTTCGGGCGAGCGATGACACAGATCGGCGATGTCCTTGCAGATGCGGTGAATATTGATGCTGATGCATTTGCAGAGGCATTTGAGATGAACATGACGGGCGAGGAATTCACGGAACTGATGATGTCCATGAGTTCCGGCCAGAGCGCTTCATACGACAATAACCTGCGGACGCTGGGGTATGTGGATTTTGATGAACCGTCGGGGATCGACATTTATCCGAAAGACTTCGAGAGCAAAGAAGCGGTGGTCGGCATCCTGGATGATTACAACAGCCGGATGGAAGCAGACGGCGAAGAAGAAAAGGTGATCACATACACGGATATGGTGGGAACGCTCATGTCTTCCGTTACAACGATCATTGATATCATCAGCTATGTGCTGATCGCCTTTGTGGCGATCTCTCCTTATCGTGTCCTCCATCATGATCGGCGTCATCACCTATATCAGCGTGCTGGAAAGAAGAAAAGAGATCGGCATCCTGCGAGCCATCGGCGCTTCGAAGAGAAATATATCCCAGGTCTTTAATGCGGAGACCTTTATCATCGGCCTGTGCGCCGGAGTCCTGGGGATCCTGATCTCACTGCTGCTGCTGATCCCGGCAACGCCCTGATCCATTTCCTGGCGGGGGACGAATGAGGTCAAGCGCAGTGCTGCCGGCGGTGCCGGCCGTGATCCTGATCGTATTAAGCGTGGTGCTCACACTTCTCGGCGGTCTGATCCCGTCAAAAAAAGCGGCGAAGAGCGATCCGGTGACAGCGCTGCGTACAGAATAGGAGACAGATCTATTGAACGAACGGATTCTGCAGAAACGGTTGAAACGGCTTGGCGTCGCAGTTGCAGTCATCAGTGCGGCCATTCTGGCGGCCGGTTCACTTGCGTCCTTTATCTGAGAAACATTCTCGGGGACGCGCTGACCGGTCAGATGAAGAGCGATGCGGACCAGTACAGGACCAATATCCTGCGGCAGATGGACGCGGACCTTCAGACGCTGGATACGCTGGGCAGCCTGCTGCAGTACAAGGATGCGGAATCCTTGATCCGCAGGTTCGGGGCAGACAAAAGGACACAATGACTTTGAGCAGATCAGCTTTTACGGAAGTTCCGGGACAGAGGCGGCTGCGGCTCTTCCGGACGAAAGTGTGAGAACGGTCATAGAAGAGGCATGGAAAGGAAATAGCGGAGTGTCCCGGATCTATCATGAGGAAGGGACCGGGAGAAATATGTTCACCTGTGCAGTCCCGGTTCTGCCCGGAAGGCGCGGTGGAAGCGGCCTTACCGCGTCGGTGAGTACGGATGTATTTCTGGATATATTACAGGATGACACGATCCTCGGCCGGACCGGGTATGTCCATCTGATCTCAGACAGCGGTAAAGTCCTGGTCAGATCTTCCAACCGGATCGTCAGCGAGGATCTTGATACGATATATGACAATGGTTACATTCTTCCGGAAGAGAAGGAGGAGATAAGCCGGGCGATGGCGGAAGGTGAGGTATGCCTTTCGTCATTTACGTATGAAGGAAGTACTTATCAGGTGCTGCTTGAACCGGTGGACGTGAACGGGTGGTATCTCTTCTGCGTACAGACGATGCAGGGCGCCAGCCGGTCAGTTTACGATCTGATGACCAATATGCGTCTTATATCCGGCGGATCCTCCTGCTTATCCTGGTCATTATCGCTTACGGGTACAGACTGATCCGCCGGGGAAACCGGGAACTGATCCGGAACACTTACTATGATCCCCTTACCGGCGCGTACAACAGGAGACGCTTCGAATATGAGATCGGCCCGCTTATTTAAAAAGTCCTGTGAATACAGTATTGCGGCTTTGAATGTCCGGCAGTTCAAATTCATCAATGAGATATTCGGAAGCCGGGCGGCGGATGAACTGCTCTGCCATATCAGGAAAGTCATTGTGGAAAATGTCCGGGCCGGGGGAATATTATTGCCGCAGCTCCGAGGATCTGTTCTATCTCTTCCTGCGAGATACAGACCGGACGGCCATACGGGAAAGGATTAAGAAGATCATTGACGGGGCGGCGGCCTGCAGGTTCGGCGGGCGCGGGGGATTATGAGATCCTGATGTACTGCGGCGTGGTGATCGGCTCCGAACTGGCGGAAGAGGATCCGGATGTTCAGAAGAGCATGACGCATGTGCGTTTCGCCCCTTGATACAGCCAGGACATCCTTAAAGAACAATATCTGGTTTTTACGACACAGAGCTTCACGAGACAGAGATCCTGGAGAATTATATTGAGACTCACATGAACCAGGCGCTGGAGAACCGGAGTTCAAGATGTTCCTCCAGCCGAAGATTGATCTGCAGACCGGCGCCGTGGGAGGGGCGGAGATCATAGTTAGTTCTTTAACATTCCCTCTGCCGCACGAAAACTAACATCCTTACGGGGTCAGTAGCTTCATGATACGCCTGACGGTTCAAAGCTTTGCCGTCATCGTTTCTCACATAGTCGGTGCCAGATTCCTAAAGTGTGAGTGCCTCAGGGCTGACATGCAGCATTTAGGCTGCAGCTAATTCGAAATTATCGTTAGCGTTTAATTTTAAGTTTGCGATTTGACGCATCTGCCTGCGGATAGCTTCTCCATCTTCGAGATCCATCCTGCGGCGTCGAGGAGCCTTTTTATATTTACGGGTTTATCTGTCATTTTTTGCGCTGGACAGCGAGTGCCATCCGTATGTGGAGAAAAATGATCCATGACAGCGGGATCGGACATTCGGAGATCGAGATGGAATTCGACCGGAAGCTTATGAAAGAAGATTATATCAACCCGGTGGGTTATCTGCCGACCGGGCATCCATCCGTCCAGGAAATGCAGAAGTGATCGCACCGTTTTTGAGAATATGACGCCGGAGCTGATCGAGAAGTGCATGAAAGGGATGCTGTTCTGTTGAAGACGCTGCATGCGCCGAATATGATGAAAAGACGTCTGCTGTTCGGCGGCATGAAGCTGGCCGGACAGGAGGATAAAAGGGAATGGTCATGAGCCTGGAGCCGAACCCGGCCTGCCGGGGAGTACTGCGAGATCCTGAAACGGCAGTATGCCGGTGCGGGTGCCGCTGGCGGCAGGGCTTATCATCCGCTATCAGAAGACCCTGTTCGAAGGGAAGGAACTGCCGGAAGTGTTCGGCAGGACTTTTGGCGCGGAGAAGACTGGGAGCAGATCCATCTGCAGACAGTGCGGTAGAGAAAGCAGGGGATACTGAGATGAAATTTAAACTGACTTCACTGGAGAAAAAATGGGTGCTCTATGATGGGGGAATTCCGCATTCACCATGATGGTCTCGACCATCTTTCCGATCTACTTTAATTCCCTTTGCGGAGAGCGCGGGGATCTCGGATGTCAATTATCTGGCGTACTGGGGCTATGCCACATCCGTCTGTACGCTGATCGTGGCGCTTCTGGGCCCCACGCTGGGCGCGGTGGCCGATACGAAGAACTTCAAGAAGATCGTATTTTCCGTGGCTATGGGCGGGCGTGTTCGGCTGCATCCTGCTGGGCTTTCCTGTCGTCCTGGCTCTGGTTCCTCGGGATCTTTGTCCTGGCGAAGACCGGCTATTCGGCCAGCCTGATCTTCTATGACGCCATGCTGACGGACGTGACGGAACCGGACCGGATGGATTCGGTATCCTCCCACGGCTATGCCTGGGGCTATATCGGAAGCTGCATCCCTTTGTGATCTGCCTGGGCATCGTGCTGGGCTATCTGTCCCTGGGACTTGATATGCAGCTGTGCATGATCCTGGCGTTTATCATTACGGCGCTGTGGTGGCTGATGTCCTCCGTGCCGCTTCTGAAATCTTATAAACAGAAATATTATTCAGAGACCGGCGCGCATGTGGTGCGGGACAGTTTTAAACGCCTTGGGAAAACATTCGTCGAACTGGCGAAAGAGAAGCATATTTTCGTGTTCCTGCTGGCCTTTTCTTCTATATCGACGGCGTCTATACGGTGATCGACATGGCTACGGCCTACGGGCAGGCGCTGGGGCTTGACAGCACGGGGCTTCTGCTGGCGCTCCCTGGTGACACAGATCGTTGCGTTCCCGAGCGTGCTGATCTTCAGCCGCCTGGTGAAAAATGTGCGGCCGGAGACCATCATCACCATCTGCATCGCTGCGTATTTCTGCATCGCGGTCTATGCGTACTGGCTGGACACCCAGTTCGACTTCTGGCTGCTGGCGATCCTGGTGGGCATGTTCCAGGGGGCGATCCAGGCGCTGTCCCGGTCTACTTTGCCAAGATCATCCCGGCGGAGAAGTCGGGCGAGTTCTTCGGGATCTATGATATCTGCGGCAAAGGCGCATCTGTGATCGGAACGGCGCTGGTATCCTTCTTAAGCCAGGCGACGGAAGCATCAATATCGGCGTGAGCGCCCTGTCGGTCATGTTCCTGATCGGGCTTGTGTTATTCCGGTATTCGGCGAAGCTGAACCGGGGATATAAAAAACGTGTGAAAAATGCAGACAGAGACAGGAGCGGAGCATATGAAAGATTTCGTGAAAAATGCAGGACATCACAAAGGTCTATAAGATGGGAGAAGTGGAGATCCGGGCGGCGGACGGGATTAATTTCTCCATTGATAAAGGCGAGTTCGTCGTGATCGTCGGCGCCAGCGGCGCGGGCAAGACGACGGTGCCAATATCCTCGGCGGGATGGATACGGCCACTTCCGGGACGCTGCTTGTGGACGGCGAGGAGATCACTGCCTACAATTCCAGGAAGCTGACGGAGTACCGGCGGGGAGGATATCGGCTTTGTATTC
>VOFE01001728.1_pt1 | contig 15012 bp, 27 predicted proteins | sample 5384071 | NCBI WGS metagenome assembly VOFE01 (sample SAMN12384724, study PRJNA508395) | human gut metagenome | isolation source: healthy gut D | host: Homo sapiens
CCGCATGAACCGAATGGCCAAAGACCGTGAAATCGGCCGAGAAGGAACCGTGATTGGCCGCATGGATGGCCAGTCCCGTCCCTTTGTGATGACGGCGGCGTCGGCGCGGTAGCCCTTTGCAGGCAGGCCAGAGTGCCGTTTCCCCGCCTTTTTTCATCCACGACCGACATAGGATCACATCCCCCTTGAGCCGGACGCCGGTCAGGCGAAGCGCCTCAAGCGCCAGGATGGCGGAAGCGAGGCCTCCCCTTCATATCGGCCGTGCCGCGCCCGATGAGGAAGCCGTCCCGCTCAACGCACTGAAAGGGATTGCTCCTCCACAGCTCGGAGCTTCCCGGGTCGGTGATATCAGCATGGCCGTTCACAACAAGGGACCTTCCTCCCCCCTTACCAAGAAACACGGCGACGACATTCGGCCGGTTCTTGTAGCGGTGGTTGGGATGAAAGCCGGGAAAGGTCCTTGATGGCTTCATTGTCCGGCTCAAAGACATCCACACGGTTGGCGCCTATGCTCATGAGCTTTTCCGCCACAAATTTCTGAAGTCCCTCTTCCCGCCCGCGGCGGCCGGAATCCAGGGTGCGGCTGTCAAAAAATATCATCTTTTTCAAAAGTTGATCAGGTAGGAACGCTTTTCTTCCATATAGTCTTTGCATTTCCTGCTTAACTGTCTCGTACATAAAGGTCCCCTTATTGTACCGCCGTTTACAAGCTCCGTAAACGCAATGCATCGGCGGCAGCGTTTCCTGGTTGAATCATCGTCCAACGATCCCCTGTATTGTCCGGCGGCGCTTTCTCCGCTGAAAAATCTAATGATGACAATACAAATGGGCGTCTCCAGACGCCTGCCGCATACAGCTGTCAGCCGGAAATGCTTCCCTCAAGCGTCCCGGCCCTAATCGCACTCCACACCTTTTCCACAACACAGCGGCCGGGCAAGCCTCCTTGCCGTTCCACCGCCTTCTTCCGTATATTGCGGACAAATAAAGCTAATATTTCTTCCCATTTGGCATCCTGCCGTCCAGACGGCGTCCGACTGTGAATTCATCGGGCTTGATCAACACCGGACCGCTCTCCTTCACTTGCCGGCGCAAGTTTCCGTTCCCCACAGAGCGGGGAGCAATCTCCGCCCACAGGATGCAGAAGCCATTCTCATTCACGGATCGCCAGCCGCTCACCGCCTTTCTCCATCGGTCACAGTCCTTCGCCCGCTTTGTCGCCGCATGTACAGCGGACAATCCACAACTCAAATTCCTTCTTATGAACAAACCTGCATGTTCGGCCAACCGAAGCAATCTGAATTGTTTTGACGAAGGTCTACTTATTTTATTATTATCGGTCATTTTATGGACAATGTCAACAAAAATCCACATTTCGAGACTGATTTCCACAGACCTATACAAGATTGAAATCTCAATTTGGGCAATTTCACAATGGTATCAAAGGCCGCTCACCGGCGCTGTATATTTTTCCTTGGATCGCACAACTTAAAGAGGGTGTCTGCGCCGGTCGCCTGTTTTGTCAAACAGCTTTTTTCAATCCGCAAATGGAACCCGGATGGACCCGAGGATAGCCGAAGCCGGCGGCGCATCCGTTCTTTCAAACACTTCTTGGCCGCTTTTTTGTTGGTACTGTCTTTTCTTTGGGAACAAAAAATACCGCCGTGGATAGGAATCCACGACGGTATGGAGCTGAAGATGGGACTCGAACCCACGACCTGCTGATTACGAATCAGCTGCTCTACCAACTGAGCCACTTCAGCAAAAACAGCCCGTTTCAGATAAGCCTCTTAAGCGGACCATCATAGTATACAAAATTATCTCAGGTTCGTCAAAGGGGCTTGGCCGGAAAAGTATGGATTTTTCTTTTTTCGTGAACAGATATCACATTTGCGTGGCTGTCCATTTTTGTTGCAGTATAATTAGTATATCCAAATATGATATAATAGTTTTGTGCAATTCATCGTAAAAGTTGGTGTTGAATTTGCTTTCCAAAAAGACTGAAAAACTTCGTGAGAATTGTGGCTACACACAGCAGCAAATTGCAGAGGCACTTTCGATTGATCGTTCCACCTACGCCTATTATGAAATAGGAAAAACCACGCCGGACATCAATACCATCATCAAGCTTGCGAAAATTTTTCACATCTCCTACAACGAGCTTCTGGACGATGAGGACTTCCCTCCCCAGTGCATGATTTTGACAATCTGGGAGGACTTGGAAGACTTCAATCTTTCCATCCGATACGGCCGCAAAAATTTCGGCTATGTATATGAGCTCACCAAGCAGGAAAACAGCTGATTATCTATTACCGGCTGTTTTCGCCCGAAGCGCAGGAACACATTCTCAATCTCTTATATACGCAGCTCGACGAAAATCCAAGCGGAAAAACCCTCCAAACGACGAATAGATCTCTGCTGAAATGCCCCGACGGATTCGCGCCGTCGGGGCATCTCATGTTCATATACACACTATGGACGCGGATGTTCCGAAGGGGACACCGGTTCCTCCGAAGAGGAGGAATCTCCCGCACTTTCCGAAGAAGCCGTGGAGGAATTCCTCAGGAACAGAGGAGGAAGGCTCGGACTCCGGCTCAGAGGAAGGCGCGCTGCTCTCAGGAGCGCTAGACGCCTCTGGCGTACTGGAGACCTCCGGAACACTGGACTCTTCCGGCGCGCTGGAGACCTCCGGCGCACTGGAGACTTCCGGCGGTTCGTAGCCGGGATGGGTACCGTCACAGATGCCGGGCATATGGTTGGGTCGTAATAGCCGGTGGCTTTTTCGGTGCAGCACCCGGATTGAACAGCAGCCCCGACTGCGTGCAGTACTCTCTCGTCACAACCGAGGGTCGAGTTCAAAGGTCATCTGGGATTTGTCCGCCAGATAATTCACCATAACCTGCCGCCACACACGCCCGCAGGCGCCCGTATTGGTAATGCGCCGCGGATTTTCATAACCCACCCAGCAGGCGCCCATACCGTAGGGCGTACCGCCGATGAAGTAGGCGTCCTTGTAGTCGGACGTCGTACCGGTCTTAGCGATCATATCCCAGCCGGGGATATTGACATAGTAGCCGGTACCGGCCGGATTTGCGGCCACCTGCTTGAGCAGGCGGTTCATGATGGTGGCCGTCCTTGAGCTGACGGCCTGAACGGGGGCCTTATCCCGATTGTCCAGGATGACGTTGTTGTCGTGGTCGAGGACATAGTAATAGGAGTAAGGTTCGTAGTATTTGCCGCCGTTGCCGAAAATCTGGTAAGAAGCGGCCATCTCTCGCACGGTTACGCCGCGGCTCATACCGCCCAGGATCATGGCGGAGGCCGTCACGTCATCCTTGGCGCTCAGACTGGTGAAGCCGAGCTTTTCGGTCACAAAATTGAAGCTGTTTTGGACGCCGAGCATATTATAGCCAATGTGGGCCGCAGGGCGTTGGCGGAAACCATAAGCGCCCACTGCACCGTGACCGGATGATCCTGATAGACGCCCGTAAAGTTGACCGGCCACTCTTCCAGCTCATTGTCGGCATCGATGTCGATGCGCAAGGGCGTATCCTCAACCGTAGAGGAATAATTGATATAACCGTACTCGATGGCGGGGGCGTACACGGCGATCGGCTTGAAGGTGGAACCGGGCTGGCGCTTTGGCCATAGTGGAGTTGCTGAACAGCCAGTTTCCTTCCTGCTCCTCGCGTCCGCCGACGGAGGCGAGCACACGTCCGTTGTAGTCCACCATGATGTAGCCGACGTCAAGCGCCGGGTCGTTGGCCGGCATCACCTCGGCGACCGCCTGCTCGGCGATGGCCTGAAGATTCCGGTCGACAGCGCTGTAAATTTTAAAGCCACCGTTGTACAGCAGGTTGCGTGCGGCTGTCTCGCCCAGATTGCGGGTTTCCATCAAATCGGCGAGCACCTCGTTGAGCACGTCGTCGGTGTACCAGTCGTGGATTGGAATGTTATCCTTGATCTCGGTCTCGCCGGTGTAACCGACAAAGACCATGTGTTCCGACTCCTCCATCGCCTCATCATATTCCGCCTGGCTGATTTTGCCCCTGCTCCAGCATCGCGCCCAGTACGATCTGCGGGCGCCTTTTGTTGTTTTCCGGATAAATGAGGGGCGTATAGGCGGCCGGATTCTGCGTAATGCCGGCGATGGCGGCGCATTCGGCCAGGGTACATTCGGAAATATCCTGTCAAAATAAAGGTTTGCCGCAGCCTGAACCCCGTTACAGCCGCTGCCGAAGTTGACCACGTTGAGGTAGGCCTCCAGAATTTCGCTCTTGGAATATTCTTTTTTTCCAAATTGAGCGCGCGGAAGATTTCCTTGATCTTTCGCGTCAGGCTGACCTCTTTGTCGTTGGTCAGATTCTTGATCAGCTGCTGGGTGATGGTGGAGCCGCCGTAGCTGGATTCCCCGGAAAGAGATTGAGCACGGCGCCCATGGTCCGGCGCCAGTCGACGCCGTTGTGTTCTTCAAACCGCTTGTCCTCGATGGCGATCATCGCATCCTTCATGTATTGGGGAATCTCATCGAATTCCACCATAACGCGGTTCTCCGAGCTGTGCAGACGCTCGTATTCGACCCAATTGCCGTTTCCGTCGTCCACATATACGAAACTGGTCAGATTCAACTTGAGGGCTCTCAGATCGTAGTCCACCGTTTCATCGGCAAAACCGGCAATAAACACCAGCATGGACACACCGATAATACAGCCGGTCACCACGCACACCATAAAGACCGTCAGCAAAGGTCTTCGTGAGAACCGCGAGCACCTTTTTTGTGACGGTTGCCGCAGTTGCTCCGGCCGCTGAACCGTTATTTTGTCTGTTCGGATCCGGCGAGCCGGCGTAGCGATTGATATCAGTTTGTTTCATTCCAATTTCGCCTCCTTTGCATTTTTTGTTAGATTCCTCGCGGAGCGCCCCTGTTGCCCAAATCAACCTGGAACAGGCGGCAATTCCCGCAGTGAATGAACCGTTGTTTTCTCTGCCTAATTTCTGTGTCGCCATAAGATTCAAAGAGGACATTATTTTATTATACCACAAATTTCCCTGATTTGAACAGTATGGAAGAAGTTCATTGCGTATTTCCCATTTTTACCCATAAAAGAAGTTTTTGCGTATATTTGGGCGGCGCAGTCGGATACTAAGCATTGAGGTGATACTTGATGCGTAAAATGATCATTGGAACCGGCTGTTTTGTTGTATTGGCTCTGCTGATTTCCTTTGTAATACTCCCTTCGGTTTCCGCGCCGCCGGGCCGGAGCTACCTTTGTCCAACAGCGAAACGGTCGAATCCGTCTCTTCCCTGCCGGCCTCGCAGGCGCCGGTAAGCTCGTCCCCCAGCCTGGTTTACATTGTAAAAGCCATGAAGGAAACATCGCCGTCTTTGAAGAGGGGTCTCAGCAACCCTTTCGCATCTGCAATGTGTCGGTATCTATCCTGCCCAAGGAAGACCAGCAGCTATTAAAGGAAGGGATCAAAGCGTACAGCCAGGCCGAACTGACTCAAATCCTGGAGGATTATTGCAGCTGACGCCGCCAAGATCCGGCCGCAGGTAAGTTATTATAGCATATCAACTGCAAATCGTCCAGTGCTGCCCCTTCCGGCAGGAGCATCGGCAGGCCGGACCTCCTAATTTGCGCAACGGAGCCGGAAGCTGTCCGGACGCGATACGGACTGCCGACGCGCCCTGGGCGTTGCAGCAGGCCAAGAGCCAAACAGAAAAGAAGCCGTGGTAAAAGCTTCGGAAAACGCCACGAAACAATGAAAAATCAGCGAGGAGGCGGTATCTCCATCGGCCGGTGCAGACGGTGCGGGCAGATGAGGGTATCCGCCTTTTCTTGCGGGACGGCCTTCACCGGAGGATTGAGTTTTTCGGCATCAGTCCGTTTTACGCGTCTTTGGGCTGCAAGCATCATGAAATCTCCTGCTGCGGGCGGTCAATCCACCGTCTTTGTTTCACCGCCGTTTCTCATAAGAAAGGGCACCGTGCCTTGGCACGGTGCCCCAACAACATGTGGATTTTTACTTCATGCCCTTCTCGTAAGCCTCGATCATCTTTTTGACCATCTGGCCGCCAACGGAACCGGCCTCTTTGGAGGTCAGGTCGCCGTTGTAACCCTGCTTCAGAGTTACGCCAACTTCGCTGGCAGATTCCATCTTGAACTTGTCAAGAGCGGCACGAGCTTCGGGAACGACATTCTTGTTGCTAGCCATGTTTGTATACACTCCTTAATCTTTTTGCTGAAAATTTTCTCTTGCGTTTGCAATATTATTGTGTGCCGGCCCATTCTGATTATGATTGACAATTTATTGAAAATTCAACGGAAAAAAATAGCCGTCCGCGGACGGTTCACCGGCCAGCAGCAACACGGCGCAGCAGGCCAGCAGCGGAAAAACCCCGATGGGCGATTGCAGAAGGACCTTGATGTCGTGCGGTTCCAAAAGCTCGCCGGACAGCGTCACAAGCCCGCGCTGCAGACTGATGACGGCGTTTGTGTAATCGAGACTGGCGACGCTCAGGGTATCCTTGACCGACGTACCGCAGGTCAATGCGATGTTTTTGTCCCTTTGAGCAGGGCGGCCGCCCGAAGGTTTTGGGCGTCCAAAACAGGGATAAAGCCCTCCGGCAGCACGCCGCCAGCGCCGGAAGGCAAATTGTTTTTCAAAATAAAGATTCCCTCCGCATTGCTCTCCCGCGGTATGACGTCGGTTTCATACAGATAAAACCGGGCTTGCTTCCCCTTTTCCGGAACGATAAGCTGAGAACCATTGTAGTACTGCACGCCTCCAAACCCGGAGAGCACCCTCGCCAAAAGTCCCGCCGACGGCATCTTACCTCCGCCGCCGTAGAGCATCACCACCGTCATCTGCCGCGCCACCTCATCCTCAAATTCTGCTTTGCCGTTAGTTCTGCAACCAGCGCCGCCTTTGTGAAATGCTGGAAAACAACGACCCTGGATGCAGTATCTGCAATTAACCTGTTTTTTATGTATCTGCAGCCCCGGAACACCGATAACAAGATCGGGCTTGTGCAAAACACGCGCCGCACGATGAAGTTTAAGCGGTTTTATTTCTAATGAATGCGCCATACGGTGGAAAAATATTTATTTTATCTGCTGTTTTTTCGCACCGGTTTTGACTTGCATCATATCCTGTGATAAAATAGTTATCTGTTCGGCGCATTTTTTATCTTTTCATCTCCTTTGCTACCAGCCGCAGCGGATAGCATCGAAAAAAGCACAGTCCCGATTACAGCCGCACCTCAACGGACGGACTTCCCGGAAACATATGAAAGGAGTTTGACAAGCCATGTGTGGAATTGTAGGATTCATCGGCCAGGAGCCGACCGCCCTCTCTTGCTGGAGGGGCTCGCCAAGCTGGAATACCGCGGCTATGATTCAGCTGGCATCGCGCTGCTCAGCGAGAACGGCATCGAAATACATAAGACCAAAAGGGACGTCTGAAGTACTCTCCGAACGAATCGCAGGCGGAAAAATATGACCGCCACCGCGGGATCGGTCACACCCGCTGGGCGACCCACGGCAGACCGAGCGACGAAAACTCCCATCCCCACTGCAGCGCGAGCGGCCGATTCGCCATCGTACACAATGGAATCATCGAAAATTATGCCGCACTCAAAAAGCAGTTGGAAAAAGAGGGCGTACCCTTTGCCTCGAGACCGACTCCGAAGTCATCGCTCATCTCATCGAGAGAGCCTACACCGGGATTTCCTGGGTGCCGTGCGGACGGCCATTTCCCAGTTGGAAGGCTCCTATGCTTTGGGCGTTCTCTGCAGCGAGCATCCCGAAAGCTCATCGCCGTACGCAACGCAAGCCCGCTGATCGTCGGTCTTGCCGAAGAAGCAATTTCATCACCTCCGATATTCCAGCGGTGCTCACACATACTCGACGAGTGCTGCAATTGTCCGATCACGAACTTGTGCGCCTGACGCGGGACAAGGTCGAAGTGTTCGACAGCGCCGGCCTTCCGGTCGACAAGATGGAAACGGTGGTCAGCTGGGACATATCTAGCGCCGAAAAAGGCGGTTACGCCCACTTTATGATCAAAGAAATTATGGAGCAGCCTCAGGCGATTTCGGCCACCATTTCCCCCGCATCGGCGCTGACGGCGGCATTGTACTCGATGGCATCCGTCTGACCACCGGAGAACTCCAAAAATCCGCCGCATTTACATGGTGGCCTGCGGCTCGGCTTACCACGCCTGCGTGGTGGGCAAAATGTGCTTGAAAAAGCTGACCCGTCCCTGCGGAGGCCGATCGCCTCCGAATTCCGTTACCGCGATCCCTTGTGGATGAAAACACTCTGGTTATCATCGTCAGCCAATCGGGCGAAACAGCCGACACTCTGGCCGCCCTGCGCGAGGCCAAGAGGCGCGGAGCGCGGCTCTCGGTGGTTAATGTCGTCGGCAGTACCATCGCCAACGAAAGCGATGACGTTCTTTATACCTGGGCAGGACCGGAAATCTCCGTCGCCACCACCAAGGCCTACTCCACCCAGCTCACCATGCTGTATCTGATCACCTTTACATCGCCGAAAAACTGGGCCGTATCGACAGCCGCGACCTTCGCCGCCTTTTGAGTGCCCTGATTCACCTTCCCGATATGGTCTCCGGCATTCTCCGACAGGCACCGGATATCCGGCAGCTTTCCCAGCGCTATGCCTATCTGGATCACGCCTATTTCATCGGCCGCAATCTCGACTATGCCGTGGCACTTGAGAGCTTCCCTCAAGCTCAAGGAGATAAGCTATATCCACTCCGAGGCCTACGCCGCCGGAGAGCTGAAGCATGGTCCCATTTCCCTGATTGAGGAGGGGACTTTTGTAGTAGCGCTCGCCTGCCATGAAAAACTGTTTGATAAAACCATTTCCAACATCAGGGAGGTCAAGGCGCGCGGCGCGGAAGTGCTTGTGGTAACGACGGACGACAACCGCCGCTCCCTCGCCCGAGGCCGATCACATCATCTATATCCCCAAAACGAACGATCTGCTGATGCCTTCCCTGGAGGTGGTTCCCATGCAGCTGTTGGGATATTACATCGCCCTCATCCGCGGCAGCGACATCGATAAGCCACGCAACCTAGCCAAAAGCGTCACGGTGGAATAGCAGTGGCGCCGCTCTCTGGGCAGAGCGCCCGGTCCGGTTAGGGAGTAGGCGTTTTCTCATTCTCTTCTCCTGTATCAATCTCAAGAAATGCCAACAAAGCCTCCGGAAGCAGGGAGTGCCCCTGTGTCCGAAGGCTTTTGTATGCCGAAAACCGCCTGGAGCGAAAAAAATCAAGAAAAGGCCCTAAGGATTCAGGCAGCTGTGAACGGGTTAAGAGCCTTGCTTCTCCAGAACCAAACCGCGGAAAAGCGGAAGGCTTCCTCCGGCGCATGCATGGGAAGCGCCTTTTTGTTCCATGGGACACATGCCGGTCCCTCCCGATTGATGATATACGGCACGCGTTTCTCCGCGGTAAAAAGGGCACCTTTGCCGCCTCAAACACACCGGCTGCGGCATCGCTGATGACCGCGGCAAACACCTCCGCCACCCGCCGTAAACCATCAGCAGGGCAGCCGCCTTGCCGATGACCTTATCCGCCACGCAAGCGCCGGAAAGGAAGCTTTCGTCGCGGTCAAGACACTCCACCAGCGGACGGATGCCCCTTTGCGCAAAAGTGGCGGTCGACGCGCCGCGCACCACAGCCAGCGAGCAGCCCGTCTCCGCAAGCAGGCGTCTCGCCTGCATGGTTTCTGATTTCATAATCACTTCCTCCTGTCTGCCCGTCATTGAGCCGGCGCGCCGAACAGGCCGGACGCCCGTCTTAACAGCGGCTCAAGCGCAGGAATGAGAATCAGCTGCAGCGTAATGCCGGGCAATCCCGTCACCACGGCCGCCGTCACAGCGCCCACAGCGGGCACGTTCAGGTGCAGCAGATTGCCGGCCACGAACAGGCTGAGCGCATAGACCGCACGTCCGGCAAGCATGGCAAGCACGAGGCTCAAATGCAGATTCATTTTGCGGTGAAACAGGCCGCACGCTCCGCCATAGGTGGCGAGCTCAAGCACCATAAAAGCGAGCTTGGCGGCCGGCGGCATGCCGGTCAGCAGAAAGCTGAGCACCGGCGTCAGCACGCCGAGCAGCAAACCGTAAACCGGTCCCAAAAAATCCGCCGATGATTACCGGAAAATGCATGGGCGAAACATGCCGCCCGCCCGCGCGCCGCCGAGCAGATGAAACACCTGCGGTGGCAGCCCGCCGCCAGGATCATCCCGCCGCAGGCGATTTTTTGATGTCCGCCGTCTTTTTCACGCAAACCCCTCCCGTTCAAAAGTTCCGCTGTGTTTCCGGCTGCAGGCAGCCGTGTTTTTCCGCGCCTGCTTCCCGAAATCAGTCCGCCCGGGCCGCCGGAAAAACGCATCTGGAATGGTTTTCATCAGACCGCTGATGCCGACTGTGCCGCGGGCAGGCTTTTTCACGTTTCCGCGGGTCTTTCTTTTCCCGTCCCGTCAAAATAGCCAGACTTTTAAAGCAGCCGGTTGCAAGCATCGGAGAAAAGCTAAAAATCCGCTTCGGATGCACGCTTTGTCTTTTATCATACCATAAAACCGGGCGACAGCCAAGACAGGAATCATCGAATGCGATTTTTTTGCCGGTTAAGATGCAACTGTTCCATCCCAAAGCGATGTCCGACCGGGACTCTCATTCTCCTTCCTACACAATCATTGTGCAAAAAGAAAAATAATGATTGCTATGTTCGGGGAAAGGAGGTATAATAAAAAACAGAACAACGGCAAACCTGCCAAAAAGGCAGTGACGCAAAGCTAAGGGCCTTCGCCGTAAGCGGCATGGCAGCCAGTTGCAGTTACCATTCTTTGGGACAGCAGGCGCCGTTTTACGCTCCTGTTGTTTTTGTTTTCTCCGCCGGATTTTTCCGGCTCTGATGACTTGCAGCGCCAAGTCGGAAGCAGCGGCTTTTTCTATCCTTCAAAAGCGGACGTGTCCGATTCGCCTCCCGGACACGTCCGCTTTTCTGTACCAAAAATGCAGGAAAAGGCGGCTCAGCCGAGCGCCACATCCAGTATCATCATCACCAAAAACCGAGCATAGCGCCGAAGGTGCCCCCGTGGAATGCTCCCCCAGATGGGCCTCGGGAATCAGCTCCTCCACCACCACATAGATCATCGCCCCGGCGGCAAAAGCGAGCATCCACGGCATGATCCCGGCCACCGCGTTCGCCAGCAGCACGCCAACCACACCGGCGATGGGCTACACGACGCCAGAGAGCGCCCCCCGTACAAAAAGGGGATTTGTTCTTGCTTAGCCCCTCCTTGCGCAGGGGCAGAGAGATGGCGGCCCCTTCGGGAAAGTTCTGCAACCCCATGCCCAGAGCGAGCGCAAAGGCGGCCGCGAGCGACTGCGGCTGATGCCCGCGCCCGCGAGACCGAAGGACAGCCCCACCGCCATCCTCCGATATTGTGCAGCGTGACCGCCAGCACCAAGAGGGTGGTGCGTTTGAGGGAGCTTGTATGTCCCTCCGGCACAGAAGCGCCCGGATGCAGATGAGGCAGGAGCTTATCCAGTCCCCAAAGGAACAGACCGCCTAAAGAAAGCCGGCGCCCGCCGGCAGCCATTCGGCGATTCCCTGCTCGGCGGCCATATCCATCGCCGGGATCAACAGCGACCACACGCTCGCAGCAATCATCACCCCCGCCGCAAAGCCGAGAAAAATACTCTGGGTGTTCGGATTGACGTCCTTGCGCATGAAATAAACCATCGCCGCGCCGACCGCGGTCATAAAAAGGTAAAACCCGTGCCGATCATCGCCAGCGCCAGCGGACTGAGTTCATTCATGATAGATCACCCTTCCAAGCGGAGGCCAGGCCGCACCGCTCTGTTCATCTTATAAAAATAAGAATAATTTTGATTTTAAGCGTACCAGTTTTTCCCCATCTTGTCAATCCCACAGGTAAAAAGAAGCCCGACGTTTCGATTGTTTTCGTCCTCCGGCCCATGCCGGAGGACGAACGCGGTCCCTATTAAGGTGCGCCGGGTTTTTTTTTCATTATACAGCCGACCGCTTGCTTGTTCAGTCGATCTCCTTGCGGATTTGGGCGCGGCGGATCTTGCCGCTGATTGTCTTGGGCAGCTCGGCCACAAACTCCACCACACGGGGATATTTGTAGGGCGCGGTCTGCTTTTTGACGTAATCCTGAATTTTTTCAGCGTCTCGGACGCTTCGTAGCCCTTGGCGAGAACGATGGTCGCCTTGACCACCTGACCGCGGATGGGGTCGGCGTGCCGGTGACGGCGCACTCAAGCACGGCCGGAACTCCATAAGTACGGACTCGATCTCAAACGGCCCGATGCGGTAGCCGGAGGATTTGATGATGTCGTCGGTCCTGCCGACGTACCACAGATAGCCGTCCTCATCGCGCCAGGCGGTATCCCCCGTGTGGTAGAGATTATCCCACCAGACGGTCTTAGTCAGCTCGGGGTTCTGATAGTAGCCCGAACATGCCGCAGGGCTTGCCGTTTGTCGGTGCGCAGAACGATCTCTCCCACCGTCCCCGGCTCGACGGAGTTGCCGTCCGGATCAACGAGATCGACATGATAGGCGGGCGAGGGCTTGCCCATGGAGCCCGGCTTGGGTTGGAACCGATGGGGTTTGCCCGGTAAGCGTGGACTCGGTCTGGCCGAAGCCCTCCATCAGCTTGAGGCCGGTCGCCTTCTTGAACTGATAGAATACCTCGGGGTTGAGCGGCCTCTCCGGCGATGGTCGCGTAGGTCAGGAGGACAGATCATATTTGGAAAGGTCCTCCTTGATAAAAAAGCGATAGATCGTCGGCGGCGCGCAGAAGGTGGTAATGTGGTACTTCGCGAACAGCGGCAGCAAATGAGCAGGGGTGAATTTGTCAAAATCGCAGACGAAGATGCCCGCTTCCATAAAACCACTGGCCGTACAGCTTGCCCCACATGGCCTTCATCCAGCCGGTGTCGGACACGGTCAGGTGCAGTCCGTCGGGGACGACCTTGTGCCAGTATTTGGCCGTGACGATGGGCCACCGGATAGGAGTAGTCATGCCACACCATCTTGGGCATGCCGGTCGCCGGAGGTGAAGTAGAGGAGCATCGGATCGGTCGCGAGGGTCTCGGCGCGCTCCATGGCAGCGGGATATTTCTGCAGCTCGGCGTCAAAATCCACCCAGCCGGCGTGCGCCGCGCACGCTGAAAAGCACCTTTACAGTGGGCGATTCGGGCAAAGCGGCGTTGACGTGCTCCAGAACCTCGCCGTCGGTCGTGCAGAGCACCGCCTTGATGCCGGCGGCGCCGAAGCGGTAGACCAGGTCCTTCTTCGTCAGCAGATTGGTCGCCGGAATACCCACCGCGCCCAGACGGTGCAGTCCGAGCAGGGCAAACCAGAACTGATAGTGGCGTTTGAGAATAAGGACGACGGTGTCCCCCCGCCCGATGCCGTGCGCGCGGAAAAGGTTGGCGGCCATCGTGCTGTAGCGGGCGACGTCGGCAAAGGTGAAGGTGTGCTCCTCACCGTCGTCGTTGCACCAGAGCATGGCGCGGCGGTCGGTCGGCGGCGGCGATGGCGTCAATCACATCGTAGGCGAAGTTAAAGTTTTCCGGATAGACGGCTTCAAAATTCACCAGCTCGCCGTCGTAAAAGGTCTCTTTGCAGAATTTTGATGGATATTAAGCATGGGCGGGTTCCTCCGTTTCTTCCTCATGCTCTCATAACAACAGCCAAAAGACGCATTCCTTTCCGCCGGTGGCGACCATGCCGTGTCCCCGTCCGGAATCGTAATAGATCGCGTCCCCGGCGTGCAGGATTTCGATGTGATCCTCCATGGCCACCTTGAGGTTTCCGGAAATAATATAGTCGAACTCCTGGCCGACGTGGGTGGACAGATGGATGGGAGCCTCCTGCTCCTCCTCAAAATAAGGGGCCGTCACCAGGAAGGGCTCTGCGATCTTATCCTTGAAGCGGTAGGCCAGATGCTCATACAGGAAACCGGCGCGGCGCTTCATATCGAGCCCCTGCCCCTGCGCGGACAATCGAGTAGAAGGAAAGCCGAGGATTTTTCGCCCGTCAGCAGCTCGACGATGTCCACGCCGAGCTTATCGGCGCATTTGTACAGGAAGGTGAAAGTTAAAATCCCGTCTGCCTTCCTCGTGCTCGAGGTATTCGGCGACCCCCACGCCCACGGCCCCGGCCATCTTTTTCGGGGTGATCTCGCTCATCTCGCGCAGGCCTTTAATTCGTTCGGCGATTTCAATGATACGGGTTTCCAATAATAAATGCCTCCAATTTCCAGATCATTTGAATCCTTGTTTCGGGAACGGCCTTCCGGAAATAAAGAAAGGCCCGGCCCCATCTCTGGGACGAGCCGATAGCCCGCGGTACCACCCAAATTGGCGCGCGAACGCGCCCGCTTTACAGGATTCCAACAAATCCCGGCCTTAACGCGGCCACACGGGAAGCGCCTACTGTCTTGAAAAGACCTTGGGGCTCCTGCTCCGGAGTGATAAGCGTCGGTCTCCCTGCCGGCTTCCACCTGCCGCCGACTCTCTGAAAGGGGATGCGGCCGAAACCGTCTCCTTCATCGCATTTTTTATCATTACTCAGATTATATGCGCACCGCCCGCCGTTTGTCAAGACTGGATTTCAAAAAAACGTCGTTGGAAAGGTCAATCCTCCGAGCCGCCTCTGCGGTCGCTTTTGCCGATCAGGAAATCGGTGGTCACGCCGAAGAACTCGGCCATCCGGATGAGATTCCCGAGCTTGGGCATGGTGCGCCCCGTCTCATAGTAGGCATAGGTGGAACGCTGGAAGCGCCGGTGCGGAAGCCACCTCCTCCTGCGTCATGTGCCGCCTTTGCGCAGCAGCCTGAGTCCGGGGCCAGATTCTTGCCTCTGGGTCAAAGAGAGTCGTTTACGACCTCTTTATCTTTATCATTCTTGATCACCCCTTGTTGTTCCACCCGGATATCCGGTTCCTGT
>VOFE01001243.1_pt1 | contig 14876 bp, 25 predicted proteins | sample 5384071 | NCBI WGS metagenome assembly VOFE01 (sample SAMN12384724, study PRJNA508395) | human gut metagenome | isolation source: healthy gut D | host: Homo sapiens
ATATTGGAGAATTACTATGACCTTAGATTATTACAGAATATTTTACTATGTTGCAAAATATAAGAGTTTTTCAAAAGCAGCCCTGCATGCTCGACAATAACCAGCCTAACATAACCCGGGGTCGCATGAATATATTAGAAAGTGAACTTGACTGCAAAAGCTGCTTAACCGTTCTCACAAAGGCATCACTCTTACACCTGAAGGAAATACATTGTATTCTCATGTATCAATCGCAATGAAACAGCTTGAAGACGCTGAGAATGCCATTATCAAAAGCAAAAAGTCTGTCCGGTGGTACAATATGCATAGGAGTAAGCGAGATTGCTCTTAGAATATTCCTTCTTAAAAAACTTGAGAAATTCACAGAACTTTTTCCCGATGTCAAGATAAAGCTTACCAACCACTCTACTAATCAGGCTGTTAATGCTCTAAAAGCCGGTCTGGTAGACTTTGCTGTCGTAACCACACCTGTCAATTTAACTGGCGATATGAAATCTGAAAGTCTATGCTCATTCCATGATATACTTATTGCAGGTCCAAAATACAGTCAGCCGGATAATAAAATAATTCATCTGGAAGAATTGCAGGATTATCCTTTCATAAGTCTGGCAGAAGGTACCGGTACACATGACCACTACACCAAATTCTTCTATGACAACAATCTTCACTTTAACCTTGACCTGGAGGCTTCAACTACAGATCAGGTTCTTGCAATGGTTCAGGCAAACTTAGGGCTTGGCTTCTATCCGGAGGAACTTGCCTCTGAATATATAATGCGTGGTGAAATATTTCCTGTAAATCTATACGAATCCGCACCTGACAGAGATATTGTTCTTATACGCGAATCAAAACATACTGAAAGCATTGCAGCCAAAAAGCTTATTAATTTCTTAAAGCATACAACTGATTAAAATGTCTTAGTTACGCATTCAAGTGTCGCACAGTAGCCTGTATTATTCTTGCTCTTATACATGGCACTGTCGGCATGTCTGTACAGTTCATCAAAATCAATATCCTTTTCCCTTTATAAAACGCTTCACCCATGCTTACATATATCTTCTCATCTCCCATCTCTGGAATTCTTATGTCCTTAAGCTTTGCAAATACTCTCATCGTGAAGCTTTTCAGCATCTTTAGTTTCTGTTATTCCCGGGATGAACATTGCAAATTCATCACCTCCCAGGCGCATGCATATATCATGTTCCTGCATACACTCTGAAGACTTCTTGCAACCGCTATAATTACTGCATCCCCGACAACATGTCCATATGTATCGTTAACATTCTTGAACTTATCACAATCAAAGAAGGCACATAAGCCCTTAGTTCCTTCCTTAATAAGGTCTGTAATTGCTTCCTCTCCGCTTCCTCTATTTCTTATTCCCGTCATAAGGTCTGTTTCTGAAAGATATAAAAGCCTGTTCTCCTTACGTTTCTCTGCATCGATAACTTCAACGGCATATACAACATGCCACAGTTCTCCGTTGCTATCCTCATCTACCCTTATGAATCTTTCACGACACCATCCAGAGTAATTTCCAAGGAATTCATGAACAATCGTAGTCTTGTTCTTCATTCTCTCCGGAAGTGTTGATATATCAACAAATTCAAGTACACTTTCTACATACTTTCTGGAAGGAAGAATCTTCATTACACTATTTATCTGTTCTGCAAAAGTATCGCCTTTTATCATATTATCCCTTATGAAATCTGTTGACTTTATTTCATGAAATTCCCCTGTCTTTAAATTGATAATATGCATTGACAGATATATTCCAGCAAGTGCTGAATATGCGCTGAACATAGCCTCACGCTTGGATTTTTTAAATACATTTCTCTGTTTTAATAGCAGTACTAAAAATGTGCCTATCATATCAAGAAAGCGCGAAATCTCGTCCATCTCACTTTCTGGTGGATTGTCAACACCAAAGAAGCCATATATCTCGTCCTTATATCTGAATGGACTTACTGCCAGGCTCTTTACATTCTGAACTTTGAGCAGTTCATATCTTCGCAGGATATTCATCCTTAATCTCCTCAATATCCTTAGTACTAATATTTCTTCCATCATTAAATGATGTATACCACCAGTCTATAATTGACATATCTACATTCTGAAGAAACTTTATCTGAGGCTCAATCCCATCCGCGCACCACTCATAAGTATTATTAGTAACCTTTTTTCTAATATTGTCTTCAAATATGTATATTCTTTCAGACCCGATATGTTCTCCAAAAATCTGATAAATTCATTAATCTGATCATCTGGATTTTCATAATTCATTCTTTGCCTTCATTGCTTTATTCATAATTGATTCGTACTTTTTTCGTCTTCATATGCATCTCCAATTCAATACATTTATAACTAACAACATAGTAACATATATTGACAAAAAACGCACCCTTTTCACACATTAAAATTGTGAAAAAAGTGCGTTCTGATATTAAACAAACCGCATTCGCCGCTAACAATTCTCTACATAGCCTTAATTGCATTCACTGTTATATTGTACTGTTTCTCAACTTCTTCAAATGCTTCCTCAGCTCCTGCGAGTTCTCCTGCACGAAAAATCTCTGTAATAGCTGAACTCGCTTTATAAAGATTATCAAATCCAAGATTTAAGCATACACCCTTAAGTGTATGTGCTGCCCTGAATGCTTCTTCTACATTTCCGGCAGCTATAGCCTCTTTAAGATTGGCGTAGCTGTTGTCATCTAAAAATTTCAATACAAATTTTTTAATAAAAGCCTCATTTGGAAATCTATTCAAAGTATTCTGATAATCTGCTCCCATCGCATCATAGCATTCTTTAATTGTCATGTGCCTACCTGCCTATATATTGTTAAATTATAACTATGCATATAATGATATCACGATTAATATAGTATTGTCAAAAGAATGATTTAATAATAAAATATAATTTCAGATAATTATTTTACATATCCGCAAATATACTGTATATTAAATATATTGCTGTCTGGCAAAATATATGCGGGGGAATTGTTTTATGAAAAAAACGAGATTCTTTTAACAACAAATGGGGGATTCATCCTTGCCTGTATCGGCTCTGCCGTTGGTATGGGTAATATCTGGATGTTCCCCGACAAGAGTATCAATGTATGGCGGTGGATCATACCTGATACCATATTTCATATTCGTTGCACTTATTGGTTTCACTGGTGTTATCGGAGAAATGAGTTTTGGTCGTGCTACTAAGTCAGGACCTGTTGATGCATTTGGATATGCATGCGAAACTAAGAATAAGAATAAGAGAAAGCTTGGTGAGGCTATCGGCTTTATTCCAGTACTTGGCGCACTTGCAATGGCAATTGGTTACACTGTTGTAATGGGCTGGATTCTTAAGTACATGATTGGAGCTTTTACAGGAAAGACACTTGCACCTGCTGACACAGAAGCGCTTTGCTGCTTCATTTGAAGTATGGCAAGCGCATTTGGTAATAATGTATGGCAGATTGTAGCTCTTGTTATTGGTATTATTATCCTTATGTTCGGTGTCGGACGCGGAATTGAAAAGGCCAATAAAATCATGATGCCTGTTTTCTTTATTCTTTGCTGTACTGGAATATATGTTGCTTTCCAGCCTGGTGCGATAGAAGCTACAAATACATTTTCAGAGTTGACCCTGAGGCATTTGCTGACCCTAAGACATGGATATTCGCTCTTGGCCAGGCATTCTTTCTCTTTTCTATTGCTGGTAATGGCACTCTTATATATGGTTCTTACCTTTTCAGATAATGAAGATATTCCTGCTGCTGCCGGACGCGTTGCGCTGTTCGATACTATAGCCCATGCTTTTTGGCAAAGACTTGTTATCATTCCTGCAATGGCAACAACTGGTGCCCAGCTTAATCAGGGGTGGTCCCGGACTTATGTTTTATCTTCCTCCCGGCACTTTTTAAATCAATGCCTGGCGGATACATAGTCGCAATTATATTCTTCGTTGCTGTATTTATGGCGGACTGTTCTTCTTTAATCAACCTGTATGAAGCACCTATTGCAACTATTCAGGAAAAGCTGCATCTAGGAAGAAAGGCATCTGTACAATAATCGCAGTTGCAATAGCACTTGTAGTTTCAATATGTATTCAGGGAATTGTCTCTGGATGGATGGATATACTTTCTATCTACATCTGCCCACTTGGTGCAGGTCTTGCCGGAATTATGTTCTTCTGGGTATGTGGTAAGAAATATGTTGAAACTCAGGTTAATACCGGTCGCGATAAGAAATTCACTGATAAATTCTATCCTATATGCAAATACATTTTCTGCCCTGTATGTTTCCTTGTTCTTATACTTGGAATTGTTCTTGGCGGAATCGGCTGATTAAGATATTATAATAAAAGGAATCCTGTGAGCAGGAGATGTTGCCTCTCTGCTTATGGGATTCCTTTTTTCATATATTTAATTATGCTATTCATGCTTTGCATCACATTTTTTACAGGAATATTTCCTCAAAAGCAGCAATTACAAGCTTAAGAGTTGCTTCGTCCATATCCGAATAATGAATTACAAGTATTCCATGGTACTTATCCGCATCAGCGAAACAATACTCTGAAAGGCAGTTAATCAGAATCCCCTTCTGCCTGACTGCCCATTTAATCTCAACATCACTTAAGGAAGTCTTCACATGCAGCAGAAAATGTGTTCCCGCATCATCCTGATATATCGTACTTATCTCACTAAGCCTTGATTCGCGAAACATCCTGCATATCTTTTCACGGCGTCCCCTGTAATCATTGACAAGCCTCTTAATGTGGCGCTCAAAGTATCCCTTCTCAATAAATGCCGCCATTGCATACTGCTCAAATCCCGACACAGTACACGAGTAAAAATTCATTGTTGAAATATATTTTTCCATAAGCTTTTCTGGCAGTACCATATATCCTATTCTAAGTGAAGGAACCATTGTCTTCGAAAATGTGTTCATATATATTACTCTGTGACTTCTGTCTCTCGACTGAATGGATGGAATAGGTTTGCCCTGCATACGGAATTCACAGTCAAAAATCATCCTCTATTATATATCTGCCTGGCTCCGCCGCCGCCCAGTTAAGCAGTTCCTGTCTTCTTGCAACCGGCATAACAAGGCCAATTGGAAAATGATGTTCAGGACTTACATGTGCTACATTTATATCTTTCATTCTAAGTTCATCGACTTTCATACCCTTATCATCAATATTAACATAATCCCAGTTCACACCATTTTCATCATATATCTTGGTAATCTTACGGTATCCGGGATTCTCAACACCAAACTTCACATCTGGACCTAAGAGTTGTAACAGCCTGTTATACAGATATTCCGTTCCGGCCCCTATAATAATATGGTCTGCTGAAACCTGCATTCCACGGTATCTGTTAAGATGGTCTGCAATTGCTTCACGAAGCTGCAGCACACCGTTAAAAGGTACAGTCTTAAGAAGTGAAGTATTATAATCGGTCAGGGTTTCTCTCATAACCTTTGCCCATGTAGCAAATGGAAATCTATCATACCTGATATTATTTGCCGTCAAATCAGCAAGATAAGTCTCCTCCTGGAATCTTTTCACAGGAGCAGCATACCCTGGTGCACCACCTGTAACCACGTCAATCTTATTAACATAATACCCTCTTTTTCCTCAGATCGGATATAACGCTTCCAGAAGAAGCTGCTCCATATGCGTTCTCCACCGTCTTGACACTTATCTGCAAATGCTGTGAAAGCCCACGCTTTGATGGCAGCTTCTCATCAGCCTTAAGCTTCCGTCAGCTATATCTTCCTTAATCAGTTCATACAGATATTCGTACATTGTTTTGTTTCCGCGTTTATCTAAATCATATGTAAGCAAATCTGGTCTCCTATTATATATGTGTTTTGGATATTTATAAGATATCAGTTCTAATTATAATAAGCTCATAAGCAAAAAACAATGAGGAAAATCCCTCTCCTCACCTGAAGGGCTCGGATTTTTCTTCAAAAACAAGGAGGAATAGAAATACTATGGGAATCTATGCTATTACTGGTGCTTCAAGCGGTATCGGTGCGAAAACTAAAGAATTGTTAATACAGCAGGGACATAAGGTAATTAATATTGATCTTAAAGACGGTGACATCTGCGTAAACCTTGCATCGCAGGAAGGAAGACAGTCTGCTGTTGATCAGTTACATACTATGTGCCCTGACGGACTTGACGGAATGATATGCAACGCTGGTGTTTCAGGCGCATGCGGTAATCTCGGACTCATTATCTCTCTTAACTACTTCGGAACAGTAGCCGTTGCAAATGGTGTATATGACCTTTTAAAGAAGAAGCACGGAAGCTGTGTTGTAACTGTTTCTAACACAATTTCACAGGGTGCAGGCCGTAAGGATATCGTTGATCTTCTTAATAACATCGGTGATGAAAAGCGTGTATTAAGTCTTGTTTCTTCTATGGACAGTACTAACCTTTCAGTAGGAAACAGTCTTTATGTTTCTACTAAATACGCACTTGCAAGATGGGTACGCCGTGTATCTGCAACATGGGCTGCCAATGGTGTCCGTATAAATGCTGTTGCTCCTGGTAATGTACACACAGCCATGACTGCAACAATGAGAACTACAGCAAAGATGGCTCTTAATGCCCTTCCTATCCCAACCAAGTATGGTCAGGAGTGCCTCATGGCTCCAGAAGAAATTGCTGAGGTTATGGTATTCCTTGCTTCAGATTCAGCAAGAGGCGTCAATGGAAATATCATGTTCGTTGATGGCGGTACAGACGCATTATTAAACACAGAGAAAGTATATTAATTAAGGAGGGCATTAAACATGACAGCAATTGAAAAATATGTAGAAGCTATGGAAAATAAAGATTACGCAGGACTTGCCAATCTCTTTTCTCCAGACGGAATAATCAACGATTATTGTACTAACTCAGCAGCTCAGAACGAATATCATATATACGGACGTGAAGCTATCAATATGTTCTTCCGTAACAAATTCGGCTTCCGCAAATACTCTATCTTAGATGGTGAAGTTGTAAATTCTACCCAGGCAGAATTCATCGCCAACTTCGGCGGTTACAACATCATGGCCATCGCTACAGTCCGTGAAGTAACAGAAGATGGGCTTATCAAGAGACTTACTGTAAGACCTAAGTAATTAAATATTAAAAATCGTGTATAACCAATCAGGGCATTTGAATTGCAAGTTAATCCCTTGCAATCCAAATGCCCTCATTTTTCTTTTAACATAAACAATAAACTTTTCAAGAGATGCCTTTTCTCTATCTCAATGTCCAATCTGCCACTTTCTTGCGGCTGTTTTGGACTTTCACTTACGCTTCTATTCGCTTCTAGGTCAATCGGTTATACCCGCGCGGACTTTTGGACATCCACTTGTCTCTTGAATATATTCAAACCTGTATTTTAATACAGATTGACCTGTTTTTTCCATAAGTCTCTTTGCCTTCATACTTAAGCTTTATCGAGAAAAATCTCTCCTCTCCCGAAAGAAGAAGGTTAAGAAATACCCTGTCACCCTCCCATGTCGGAAGCTCAGGGAACTTCTTCTTTATCAACCCAAGCCAGTTCTCCTTCATCACATTCAATAAGCTCACCTGTAAAGCCATCTGCCGTAAATACACACATAAGCTCTGGCTCACATTCATTACTTATAAATGTTACAAGCCCCGCGGAATCTGTATGAAGTAAGCGTAAGACCTGTTTCTTCCTTTACCTCACGCACAAGACATTCCTCAGGAGTCTCCTGATTCTCAGCATGTCCGCCTACTCCAATCCATTTACCTTCATTAATATCATTATGCTTTTTCACCCTGTGAAGCATAAGATACTTCCGTCCTTCTCTATATAACATAAAGTTGTAGTTATCATCAGCTCTGCCTTTCATGTCCGATTTTTTCAATCTCGTATTTCCCGCATACTATATTAATTTCATCAGCATTACCCCAGTCAAGACTTACATACACTTTCTTCTTATCAACATCCCACTTAAGTTCATCAATAGTTATTCCGCATCTTGTACGAAGTCCCTTAACCATGCCGCTTCCAAGCTTGTCTGACCATGCCGGAAGCAGTTCATTGTGTGTTCATCCGAATATACAAGCATTTCATTAATAATTCCAACCAGTCCAAATGCAGTATCTGTACAATATACACCTTTGCTCCTGTCAGTATTGTGGTCTGTAAATAATGTTGTGTAAAATATGTCACTGTGCACAAGCAGATTAAGCGTATCATATACAGCATCTGCATTTTTAAGACGAGCCTCTACTAACGCCTTATGTATCCAGCCATGTGAAGCGGTATCATCTTTTCCTTTATTCTCATGGTTTCTGTTAATAACTGCCTGACGACACGCAGCTGCTAACTTACTATCATGCTGAGTTCTGCAAAGCCGGCCATGCCGGATAAAGATGGCTTATATGCCTGTGTGCATTGTTCTCGCCATACTCCTTCATAGACCATTCCTTAACTGCACCTGACTCATCATACATAAAATCAGGTAACAATCTTAAGAGTGCTTCCGCCTCTGATACCGCCTGCATTGCTGCAGTCCTATTCTCTTCAGCCATCTCTTTATTAATCATCTCAATATACATATTAATTACATCTTTAGCCGCAGAGATATCCATTGCTTCGCATTGGCAGTAATCGCACTATGATATCCAAGAGGCTTATTCTCCGGTGAAAATGATGGAATAATAAGATAATGCTCCCCCGCATTAAGGCTGCATTTTCCCTTCTCATACCTTGCATTACCGTCTGTATCTGTATAATACTCAGGATTTCCTATCTGTGTCCAGAAATTATAGGCTTTTTTTAGAAGTGGCTCATATACATCTTTTCTTACATCAAATGTATCTTTGCCGTACATCTTAATCAGCGACGCATCAAAGTTGTTATCACAGCGTCGCCGTAAGTCTGTAAGAATTCATAAATAGGAATAAGCATCCAGCCAGCACCGGCATTCCAGTACTGGAATGGATAATTAATATCGTACTCTACCATCATTGCCCTGTGTCCATCAGTATTAACCGGAATAAGCACTGCATCCTTCATTCCATACACCATTCTTTGCATTGTTAACCCAGTCAGGTATCTGCCGCAGAATAAACCACATATAACCAACACCTGCTTCATACAACCCTGAGCCATTCATTCCCGAAACCTGAATATTAACATTGGCATCCATTGTGTACGCACTTCTCCACAACAGATTCCACTCACCAACCCACAAGCCGCTGAGTCTTGGTGCTGTCGTTCCTGCGCATGCCTGCATTCCATACAGACCGTTATAATATAATTTTTCCAGCAGATGAGGCATAATGTCATATTCATTTTTCTGCAAGTCAAGCAGTTCTTCATTAGCAGACTCGCAAAAATATCCGCCGTCAAGCTTAAGCTCTATATTCTTATGATCTAAGCTTACCGGTTCTTCCGTTATATTGACACTGTTAACTTTGTTAATACATTTGTCTACCAGTGCAAATGTATCCTTGCCATTAACTCTGTCCCTGAACTCACAATATTCCCCCAAATCATCTGTCCAGTCTGTGTAAGTTATAAGTGTTATACTTCTGCATGTGATATATTAATAACCGGCGCAGTCTCATCAATACAAGTGTACGCCCGGCTGTCTTTTAGGCTTTGATGAAACCCTCATATCACCATCTGTCAATATCCTTGTAACACCTGCAAATCCACCCTTTGCAAGCTCACTTCCTCATATTCAGGATAATGCACAACCGTACCTATTATGTTATCTCTTACAAATCTTGAATACAGCATATTTCTTTCAGGCGCAGGGATATTGTTCTTCTGAACTCCGAATTTCGGCATAGACTCAAAATCATCTGTTGATATCGACATATTCACAGACTTTTCAGATATTATTTTAGTTATAATCACATTCTGTTTTCTCGATACATATGTACTTTTTGAAACAGAAGCTCCGTCTGATTTAAATGTAGTATTTATTGTACCAGTCTTATAATCTGTCCATCTTCTGTAACCAGAAATATCCGGCTCTCCTTCAAGTGTCAGTCTTATCATATGGCCTGGATGATAACAGTACATATTCGTTCTTTTTCTATCATGTATATTCCATGTATCATCAAAATTAATAACTGACTGTCTGGCTTCATCTAACTGTGCTGTAACATCGTAAGGCACATGTCTTGGCTCTTCCGATGGCATGACAAATTCAACATTCTGATATATAAGACTGTCCTCTATAGGCGCACATGATTCAAGCACGCCAAGCCTTCCATTACCTGCCACCATAGCCTCATGCCATGGTACATCTGTGACATTATAATTATCGTAAGGTTTAATCTGCCTAAACTTCTTTGAAAATGAACTATACATTTTTAGACTTCCTTTTCTACTTATCTTGTTTTTCTTCTTTCTCTTCAGTTCCAAATGATTTAGCGTAAAGAAACTTATGTGTTGCAAATAATCCCGCAATTGCAGCCCACCCCAGCCAGTACCTCAAAACCTGATACATGTCCTACTATCATCTGTCTTGAAATAGCAAAAAGCAGAACTTCAATAACCGTACCGGAGTATGAGTGCAGAGCATCTTTACAAACTCAACTCCAATTGCAAATGTCATAACTTTTTCAAGAAAATACTCAAGCGTGGCGTTATCATATCCTATCCCCATCACGCTTTCGACAATAAATTCCCCTGCAAGAAATATTATAACCATCAGTAAAAATGCAGATAATACAATCTCGATATATGATGCAGCCTTGCATTAATTTTCTTAATTTCATTTTCATAGGGTAAACTATCCTTTCAATTAATTTTATATATAGTGCCTTATTTAAGCATTAATTATATCTTATTCTTAATAATTAAGCAATTGTGCCCCTATCGCTTTCATTAAATAATTTAACATAATTATATAGTGAATATGCATAATTCAATTTGACTTTCATAATGTTTTTTAGTAAACTTTAACAAGTTGGTGTTTTGAAGTATGATAATAAATGACGCCACATTTATTATCTCTACAGGCACGCGTAACGGACATAATTTTTTAACGAGGAGAAAAACATGGAAGCTTTATTAATTCTAGTCATCGTTGCGAGCCCTGCTTGCGCTCGGTTATGCAAAGATTCAACTTCATCGGTGTTAAGAAACTTGATGAAGGAACTGACCGTATGAAAGAAATCGCAAAGCAGCCATAAGAGTTGGTGCTAACGCATTTATTACATACGAGTACAAAATCATTGCAGTAGTAGTTGTTATTATTGCAATCGCATTTGCAGCTATATTCACTGTCCAGTATGGAGAATTCAGCTGGGAGCCATCTGTATGTTTCATGATTGGTGTTATCATGAGTGCATCAGCAGGCTGGGTAGGTATGAAGATTGCTACTTACGCTAATGTAAGAGTTTCTAATACAGCCCGCAACACTAAGAACATTGGTTCAACACTTAAGGTAGCTTTAAAAGGTGGCTCAGTTATGGGTCTCTGCGTTGGCGGTTTCGCACTTTTAGGACTTTTCCTTGTATACATCATATTTGGATTTGGTCTTAACATGCTTGACATTGAGGCTCTCCGTGGTGCTCATGTATTCACACAGTGTCTTTCATGCTACGCACTTGGCTGCTCTATTGTTGCTATGTTCAACCGTGTTGGTGGCGGTATATATACTAAGGCAGCTGATATGGGAGCTGACCTTGTTGGTAAGACAGAAGCACACATTCCTGAAGATGATCCAAGAAATCCTGCCACTATCGCAGATAACGTTGGTGATAATGTAGGTGATGTTGCCGGACTTGGTTCTGACCTTCTTGAATCATTTTGTTGGAGCTATATCTTCAGCAATTATTCTTGCAGTAAGTCTTTACCTTTCAAATGTAGCTAATAACCTTGAAGTTTCAGACGAAATGCTCTCTAAGATGATGTATTTCCCACTTGTATTCGCTGCAATCGGACTTATCGCATCTATTCTTGGTATCGCTTATGTTCTCTTAAAGAAGGGTTCTGATAATCCTCACAGAGATCTTAATATCTCAACATGGAGTGCTGCCGGAATTACAATTATCGGCGGATTCGTTGCTACATATCTGTTATTCAATGGCGAGAATGCAGATATTCTTAAGGTTGCAGGATTTAACATTGGTTTCATATCACCTTGGATTGCTGCTTCACTTGGCGTAGTGAGTGGTGTTATCATCGGTGGTATCGCAGAATACTATACGAGTTATGATTACAAGCCAACACAGACAATTGCACAGGCCTCTAAGGAAGCGTGCGAGCTTTAACTATTACACAGGGGCTTTCAGTTGGTATGAAGTCTTGTATGTACCCACTTATTGTTTTAGGTATTACAACTTATGTTTCATACGCAGTTTCAGGCATGTTCGGTATTGCTATGGCTGCCGTAGGTATGCTTTCATTCGTATCAGCAACTGTTTCTGTTGATACTTATGGACCAATCTCTGATAATGCCGGTGGTATTGCAGAGATGTCAGAGCTCGAACCTGAGGTAAGAGAAATTACTGATAAGCTTGATTCCGTTGGTAACACAACTGCTGCCATCGGTAAAGGCTTTGCTATCACGCTCTGTATTTTCTTTCATACCCTTTACCGATGATCACACGTACACCAGTCTCTTTTACGAATTCATACTCAAATTTTTCCATACGCATGCTGGTGGTCGGTCCGACGGAAACCATCTCAAACTTGTCGTTCTCCAACGGACGGATGATCGGTCCTGCATGGAAAATCGCGTTGTTTCTGACATCTACCGGAAGTTCTCTTCCCTCCTCAACCAGACGGCGATGAGCAACATCGCGGCAGGTTGTCATACTTCCGTTCAGGTAAATGATGTCTCCGATTTTAATGTCTTTTAAGTCCTCTGCTGAAATTGGTGTTGTTAAAATTTTCTTTCCGTCTTTTACTTCTACCATTATAATTCCACCCCCGAATGTGTTGTGATTGTGTAATTAAGGTCCTTGTCAAATACAATGTGTCCTCTTCTGTGACTCCAACATCCGACATTTACGGCCACACCGATTGCGGATGGATGACGGGCTGTATTCTCGATATTAACACCCATTACGGAATATTTTCCGCCCATTCCCTGCGGTCCAAGGCCGATTGCATTGATTCCGTCTTCCAGAAGCTTCTCCATTTTTGCTGCATTTGCATTGTCATTGTGAGAACCGATCGGACGCATAAGTGCTTTCTTGGAAACAGAGCTGCCGTTTCTACAGAAGTTGCTACACCTACACCTACAAGAAGCGGAGGACAGGCATTTAATCCGTATGTTGTCATAACATCCATAACGAACTTTGTTACTCCTTCGTATCCTTCACCTGGCATAAGAACCATTGCTTTTCCCGGAAGTGTACATCCGCCACCTGCCATGTATGCGTAGATTTCACATTTATCACTGTTTGGAACGATATCCCACCATACGGTCGGTGTTCCTTTTCCAACATTCTTACCTGTGTTATACTCGTCGAATGTTTCAACGCTGTTATGACGAAGCGGTGCTTCGAATGTAGCCTTTACTACTGCATCTTTTAATAATGCTTCAAGATCACCGATCAGTGGGAACTTTGTACCACATTTTACCCAGAACTGAAGGACACCTGTATCCTGGCAGCTTGGGCGGTTCAGCTCTACAGCAAGTCCCTGGTTCCTGAACATGGTATCGTAGATTACCTTAGACAGCGGGCTGTCTTCTTTCTCACGCAGCTCTGTTAATTTTGCAATGACATCATCTGGAAGTTTCTTTGCAACATGAGCAATAAACTTAGCCATATGTTCCGTAAGCTGTGTTACCTGTTCTTCTTTAGACATTTTAAAATCCTCCTTGAAATTCTATTAAAAATTTTTAGTTCCTATCTATATTCCCACAACAGTATTGTGATGAAAGACAGCGAAAACTTTTATCACAAACTGTCATAGGATGTATGTCTGCTTTCATCTTCCATTTTTATGGAGATTAGAGGTCAAATACTTCCTTATGTTTATGGGAAGAATGGATAGAAGATTGGAAGCAAGATCATACTTACAATAGTTGCTACTACGATCATAGGAATACCTGCTTTCGCATAATCCTTGAACGTATATCCTTGCCGTTACTACCATTGTGTTAGCCGGCATTCCGATTGGTGTTGCATATGCACAGGAGCCTCCGATTACACATGCCATCAATACAGCACTTGGATCTGCACCCATTCCCTGTGCAATGGAAATTCCAATTGGAACCATCAGGGCTGTTGTCGCTGTGTTGGACATGAAGTTCGTCATTACACAGCAGAGCATAAAGATTACAAATGTTAATATGTATGGTGAAGGGTTATCTCCCAGCATTCCGATTACTTTATCTGCGATCAGTTCTCCGGCTCCGGTTGCTTCCAGTGCAGACGCAAGGGAAAGCGTACCTCCGAATAAGAAGATCGTCTTCAAGTCGATGGAAAGGAGTGCGTCTTTCTCACTGATAACGCCTGTAACGATCAGTGCAAGTGCTCCTACACATCCTATGACACATAACTTAATACCAATCTGATCTTCAAAAATCATTCCCAGAAGTGTTAATAACAGGATGATCAGTGAAAGGGTCTGTTTCCATTTTGGAACATTGCTGAAATCTTTTGTCTCATCAAAGATTCCCTCACCGCTTGTGTCCACTTTATCCGGCAGGAATTTGTATCCAAACAGTGCGAAAAAAATGATTCCTACGATCAAAATCGGAAGTCCTACTTTCGCATAATCGAAGAATCCGAATTTTAGTCCGATCTTCTCCATAGATGACTGTGCGATCATGTTACCAGGTGCACCGATCAGAGAAATGTTACCTCCCATGGCTGCTGCAAATACCAGCGGCATTAACAGTCTTGATCTTGAATA
>VOFE01002278.1_pt1 | contig 14823 bp, 30 predicted proteins | sample 5384071 | NCBI WGS metagenome assembly VOFE01 (sample SAMN12384724, study PRJNA508395) | human gut metagenome | isolation source: healthy gut D | host: Homo sapiens
GACGAGGATAAGAAAAAGGCCGATGAGCTGATGAATGCGGAGCTCGCTAAAATAAGGGCAAGAGCCGAAGAGTGCTTTGCGAAGCTGGAGGCCGGGGAAGATTATGAAAAGCTGCTCGACCAGTACGGCGACGACCCGGGCATGAAGAGCGATTCGGAAAACAGAAAGACCGGCTATATCCTCTATGGGGGGGATGAAGGCTACGATAAGGCCTTTATGGATGCCGCCTTTGCCCTGGAAAAACCCGGCGATACCACGGCGCTGGTGCCCTCGGCGTTTGGCTACTATATCATCCGCCTAAATGAGATTACTACGGAGAAGACGCTCTCCTTGGAAGAGTGCCGGGATAATATCAAACGTACATTAAAAACGAGATGTCCCAGAATGCCTACGGCGATAAAATCCAACAGTGGAAGCGCCAGGCAGATGTTACTGAGTATAAAGACAGATTGTACTAAAAAGAGGGCGCAAGCCCTCTTTTTATGGAGAAACAATATGCTGGAAACGATTTTACAAAAGAAGAGCTGGCTGGAAGAGTTAAAGGAAAGCGGCGCGCCCATCGCCGTATATGGCATGGGCAACGGCGCGGAAAAGATTTTTCATGCGCTGGAGGAGCAGGGGCTTTTTTGTCGAATGTGTGTTTGCCAGCGATGAGTTTGTTCGGGGGCAGCAGTTTTTGGGGCTCCCGGTGCTCAAGTTTGGGGAAGTCGCGGCGCGCTACCCCTCTGCAAACGTGCTGCTCGCCTTTGCGACGGACTTGCCCGAGGTTCTGGCCCGCATCCGGGAAATCTCCAAAAAGTTTCGGGTTTTCTGCCCGAGCTTTACGGTCATGAACGAACAGTGCGCCACAAGGGAGTTTCTCTGCGCCCATGCCGCGGAAATTGAGCGGGCGTATGCCCTTTAGCCGACGATGCTTCCCGAAAGGTGTTTTGCGGCGTGGCCGAGTTTTTCCTCACGGGAAAGCTGGAGATTCTGGATGAAATTTCCACGCCTCGGCAGCAAAATATCCGGCTGCTCGGCCTTTCGGGGGAGGAAGTATATGCCGATCTCGGCGCTTATCGCGGGGATACGGTGCTGGAGTTTATACAAGCTGCCGGCAGCTACCGGCAGATATTTGCCGTAGAGCCGGATAAGCGCAATTTTGCCAAGCTGGAGCAGATGGTGCGCGAACAAGGTCTGGAGCAGGTGCGCTTGCAAAACGCCGCGGCCTATTCCAAAAGAATGCCTTTTGCCCTTCTCTAGCCCCGGTGGGCGCAGCTCGGCCATCGGCCGGGGGGGAGGCGGTGCGGGCGCTGCCCCTTTTATCCCTTACAGATGGAGCAATCCCGACGTATCTCAAAATGGATATCGAAGGGCGGAGGCCGCGGCGCTGGAGGGCATGCGGGAAGTGCTAAAAGAGCACAAGCCCAAATTGATGGTTTCCGCCTATCACCGCATTGAGGATTTTTTGCCCTGCCGCTCAATCCTGGAAGTTCGGCCGGATTATCAAGTCTATTTGCGAAAATCCCCTATTATCCTGCCTGGGAAGTCAATCTATACTGCCGCTAAATTTTGGGGAAAATAAAAAGAAAGGGAAACCCCTTTCTTTTTATAGATCGTCCGCGTCCTGTACGGGTTTTTCGTCCGGGTTGGTCGGAATCCCCCGTATAGCTGCCCAATGGATCTGTCTTGCTCGGCGTCGTTTCGATCACTTCTTCGACCTTGTTCATAATCTCTCTTTTTTCTTTGCGTTTGCCTTTTTCAAGCTGTCCTCCTCCTTTATTGTTCCATTTGTGCGCCCAAAAACCCCGCGGCAACTTCCGCGCTCTTTGCCTCCGCTTCGCCGGGCTGGCGCCCGCCGGTATGGATGAGGAAAACGCCGCCAATGGCCTGGCCCTCGGAAATGATCGGCCGAATGACCTGCCCGGAATGTGAGGAAACATCCTCGTCGTCGTAGACGGGGATGCACTCACTGCCCGAAAGCACCAATGTTCTGCGGTTTTCAATGGCTTGCTCTGCCTTTTTCGAGACAGGCTTGCGCTCATAGTTTTGCGCAGCTCGCCGCATGCTGCGATGACGCTGTCTTTATCGCAGATGAGCACAGTCCCGGAAAACGCGTTTTCCAGCACTTTTGTGAGCTGCTCGGCATATGCGGAAAGCTCAAAAATGGGCGAATATTTTTGAGCGTGATGCTGCCGTCTGCGGATGTATAAATTTCAAGCGGGTCGCCTTCCCGGATGCGCAAGGTGCGGCGAATCTCTTTTGGAATGACAACTCTGCCCAAATCGTCAATTCTGCGAACAATGCCTGTGGCCTTCATGTAAAAATAAATCCTCCTGTGCCGTTTCTTGCCGATAGTATTTGCATTGCGGGGGAGGAAATATGCGAAAAAACTGGCAAACATCCTTTCAAAAATTGAAAAAGAAGAAATGAAAACGAGCAGGCAATTTTACCTGCTCGCTATACTATGTTTTCTTTGCAATTCGTTTTTGGAAGCGCTCCATTCTGACTAAAATATCTTATGATTAATATCAGAGGCCAGCTGGCGCGCTTGTTTGCCGTTAAAGTAATTCAGGGTGCAAATTGCCCAGTCTTCATCGGTTGAAACCCGTTTTAAATAGCAAAAATTCTTTGTGAAAAAAATGAGAGTTTTTCATACTGCCCAAATAAGTCAATCGCATTGCTGTCAATTTTCTCCGGGGCCTCGCCGATTTTACCATAATAGAGATCTCCGCTGGTACTCAATCCCATGCTATCTAGGACGACGGCGTTGGCGCTAAAAGCGTAATGTTTGCTGTCCGTTGAAAGTTTAAGCGTGAGGAAGTTGCAGTCTCGGGCAAGGCGCACAGGGGCGGAGCCATACTGCGCACAATAAAGATCCCCGACAAACAGGCTGTCGCTATCCGAAAGACTGTAATAAAAACACGGCGCTCCGTCCAATGTGGCCTGGAAAAACATAGATTCGTCGCAAATCATGTCAATATGATCTACTTTGCCGTCTTTTAATGTAGCGACGCTTAGCTCAAACGCCTTAGAGCGGTAGTAAACCTTATCTCCCCGCAGCTCCCATTGGGTGACGTCTGTTAAAAGCTTTTCCTGGTTGCCCTTGTCGTCTAAACGGTATAGACTGCGCACTCCTTCGAGTTTTCCAACGTAAAATAAAGGGGGATAGCGAAAACGCTTCTTCAGGCTGCCGTGATCGGAGAAAAATTGTGCTGCCTATCTTCCTGTCCAGCTCTATTTTCCTTATTTCGCCGCCTTTTCTCGGATGAATAAAAAGTCCGTATCCTCCGCAGCAAGGATCAGCTCGCTTCCGTCGGGCGAAAAAAGCGTGGTTTCTTTGAGTTTTTAGTGTCTACAGTGCCCAAAAGCTCGTTTTCCCCTTCGGAGGAATAATAAAAGGCGCGCTTGCCTGAGGGATCCATTGCGGTAAAAGCATACCGCAGTTCCATCGTTAAATCCCCTAACGGCTGTAGCGCGGAGCGATCCCCTCGTAGGGAATCACCGTGGGCTCTGGAGCGTCTTTACAAAGGGAGATGAGCTCCAGATCATCGCTTAAAATGAGCGCGGAGGAGTAATCCGCCGAAAGGGTATATTTTTTGCATAGCCCACCATCGTTACTTTTTTATCCGAAAGCGATAGCGCCGGACTCCCTTTTAGCGCGCTTTGATAGTAGACGCACTGATTGTTGACAGATAGTATCGACGAAATTTCCCGATCTACAATGTCGCCGGTTTTTCCGGATTCCGCAACGACCAACTCCTTTTTGAATTGATCGCCACCATGTGTTTTTCGTCTTGAGAGAGAAAGGACGCGGTAAAATCTCCGGCGAGCTTTAGAGCCTTTTGCTTTTGCGAGAAGAAGTAGGCGCCTTCTTTCTCGGAAAGAAACCCCCTCCTGACCGGCTCCTAAGGGCCAGAGGCGGCTCTTGTTTCGCACAGGAAGGTAAAAAAAAGGGCGCACACCAAAATGAGTACTAAAAAATTGCCCTACGCTGTTTCATCGTTTCTCCTTTTCTATTTTTACTGGATTTTAGGTTAGCTTTAGTATAATGCGGAATCGACATTAAATCAACGAAATACAATACCAAAATAATGGAGTGTGCCATTTTCCTCATCCTTCCTTTTTTCATGTTTATCTTGGCCGGAGCATAAACTTCCCTATAAAGGAAGGCGGGAAAACATGACAAAAAGAGCATTATCCTAAGCGCGGCGATGCTGACAGCCGCCGGCATTGTGAGCAAAGTGCTGGGCGCCATCTACCGCATCCCGCTGGGAAATATTTTGGGCACTGGCGGCATGGGCAACTATCAGCTGGCGCACCCTATCTATACGATGCTGCTGCTGGCCATCACCGCAGGAATCTCTGTGGCCGTGGCGCGCATGGTGGCCGAACGCGTGGCAAAAGCGCCCCGGCGGAAGCCTATCAGGTTTTTCTCGTGTCTCTTCGTTTTTTGGCGGTTTTGGGAGCAGCGGGCTGTACGCTGCTCTATTTTAGCGCGGATTTTATCATGAGCAGCCTGGGCATGGGCTCTGCGGCGCTCTCGCTCAAGGTCTGCGGCCCGGCCCTCCTTATCGTCGCCGTGGCCTCGGCCTACCGGGGATACTATCAAGGCCTGCAAGATTTGACGCCCCACGCTCTCTCCCAGGTCGTCGAGCAAGTGGTGCGGCTTTGCTGCGGGCTGTATTTTGCAAAACTCCTCTCCCCGCTGGGCACGGCGTATAGCGCTGCCGGGGCGGCGATGGGCATGGTGGTCTCGGAGGTCGCCTGCTTGGTTGTCATGTGGGCATATCATCGCAAAAAGGTGTGCGATATCTGCGGGATAAAAAGGCGCTGGCCTGCTCGCCCAATTCTGGAAAACATGCTGCGCATCGCCCTGCCCACCACCATCGGCGCGTTGGCCGTCTCGCTGGTCTCGGGAGTGGATTCGCTTTTTCGCGCTGCCGCAATTGCGCGCCGCGGGTTTACCGGGGAAGAAGCCACGTCGCTTTTCGGCCTGTATAGCGGGTTTGTCTCCCCGGTGGTTGGGCTGTGCTCTGTCTTTTCCGGCGCCCTTTCCACCAGCCTGCTCCCTGCCATCACCGCCGCCCGCATCGGCGGCCGCACAGCCTCTGCCCATAAGCAAATTTCGCTGGGCATGCGGCTTTCCACAGCCATCGGCCTGCCGGCAATGGTTGTGCTCTATTTGTTCGCCGAGCCGATTTTGCGGCTCATGTATAGAAGCCTCGCTGGGAAGAGCTGCAGCGGGCAGCGGAGCTGCTGCGGCTCATGGCGCCGGGAGCGCTGTTTTGCTCATCATGCAAGTGCAGACCGGCGTGCTTCAGGGCATGGGGCGCCCGGGGCTGCCTGTGCTCAATATGCTCTGCGGTACGGTCATTAAAGTCGTCATCGGCTTGCCGCTCTTGTCCATCCCCTCGCTGAACATTGCCGGCGCCGCCATCGGCACAGTGGCTTGCTATGCCGTCTGCGCGATTTTGAGCGTGTATTGCGTGTTGAAGTTTTCGGGTGCAACTTTTTATTTTGGCGATATCATCGCAAAGCCAGCTTTGGCCACTGCGCTCATGGCCGTGGCGGCGCATCAAGTCTATCTCTCCCTCGCGGCAAAGGCAATACCGTGGCGCTGGCTTCTGCCGCCGTCACTGGCCTGGCGCTGTATTCCTTGTGTTGTTTTTTCATGTTTCGCAAACAAAAACTCGTATAAAGCCTAGTATTTTTGTCAACATTATTGACATCGGGAAAAAATCGTATTATGATATACCCGAGTAAAGAACTGGGAATTGAGGTGAACGCATTTGAAGCTGTCTACAAAAAAGGCCGGTATGGCCTGCGGGCGATGGTGGATATCGCGAGCAATAGCGCGCAGGGAGCGGTCTGCATCAGCAGCATTGCCGAGCGGCAAAATCTTTCGGAGAGCTATTTGGAGCAGCTCATGAGCCTGCTGAGAAAAGCGGGCGTCATCGAGAGCGTTCGGGGCGCCGGGGGCGGCTACCGCCTGACGCGTCCGCCGGAAAAAATCTCCGTAGGCGCGGTGTTGCGCGCACTGGAGGGGGATTTAAATCCCGTGGATTGTTCCGCGATCATAGGCGCTGGGGAACCCTGCGCCGCCGAGGAGACCTGTGTGACAAAATACGTCTGGCAGAGGATCAGCCAGAGCATCAACCAGACGGTGGATGAAATTTTTTCTAAAGCGACCTTTTTAAAAGAGGGCTGCTGCCATAGCCAGGCCGAGCGCCCGTGCAAAGGTTAAAAGGAGAGCGCATATGCAAAGACTGATTTACTTAGATAACGCCGCGACAACGGCAACCCGCCCGGAAGTGGTAGAGGCCATGCTGCCCTATTTTACAGAGTATTACGGCAACCCGTCTACCATCTATAGCCTCGGGCAGCAGAGTCATATGGCGGTAGATGCTGCCAGAAAAATCCTGGCGGATTCGCTGGGCGCCGCGCCGGAAGAGATTTACTTTACCGCCGGTGGCAGCGAGGCGGATAACTGGGCCATCAAGGCCTGGCTGCCGAAGCCTACTCGGGCAAAGGGCGGCATATCATCACGAGCAAGATCGAGCATCACGCTGTGCTGCATACCTGCCAGTACCTCGAGAAAAACGGCTATGAAGTCACATACCTGGATGTGGATGAATACGGCCGCATTTCGCTCCCTGAGCTCAAAGCCGCAATTCGTCCGGATACCATTCTCATCACCATCATGTTTGCCAACAACGAGATCGGCACCATAGAGCCGGTAGCCGAGATCGGAAAAAATCGCCCATGAGGCCGGCGTGCTCTTCCATACGGATGCCGTCCAGGCCTATGGCCAGGTGAACATCAATGTGGACGAGCTTTCTATCGATATGCTCTCTGCCAGCGGCCATAAGCTGAACGGCCCCAAGGGCGTCGGCATGCTCTACATTAGAAAAAGGGCTCAAGCTGCGGTCCTTTGTCCATGGCGGCGCGCAGGAGCGCAAGCGCCGGGCGGCACAGAAAACGTGCCGGGCATCGTGGGGTTTGGAAAAGCGGTGGAAATCGCCCTAAAAACTATGCCCGAGCGCACGGCAAAAGAGCGGGAACTACGGGATTATCTCATCAAAAACATGCTGGAAAAAGTGCCCTATACCCGGCTCAATGGGCATCAACCGAGCGTCTGCCCGGCAACGCGAACTTCTGCTTTCGGTTTGTGGAGGGAGAGCTTGCTGATGATGCTCGATATGGCGGGTATCTGCGGCTCTTCCGGCTCGGCCTGCACGTCCGGTTCGCTCGACCCGTCGCATGTGCTGCTGGCCATCGGCCTGCCCCATGAAATTGCCCATGGTTCCCTGCGGCTCACGCTAAACGAGCAAAACACCAAAGAAGAGATGGATTACGTGGTGGAAAACGTCGCCCGCATCATCGGAAATCTTCGGGCCATGTCCCCGCTCTATGAGGACTTTGTAAAAAAAGAACGGAAAATAGGAGGAACACAGATGTCTTTATATAGCGAAAAAGTAATGGATCATTTTGAACACCCCCGCAATATGGGCGAAATCCAAGATGCCAGCGGCGTGGGCACGGTGGGCAACGCCAAGTGCGGCGATATCATGCGGATTTTCCTCGATATCGACGAATCTGGCATCATACAGGATGTGAAGTTTAAAACCTTCGGCTGCGGCGCCGCCGTGGCTACAAGCAGCATGGCCACAGAGCTTGTCAAGGGCAAGAGTATAAACGAAGCGCTCAAAATTACCAACGCCGCTGTGATGGAGGCGCTGGATGGTCTGCCCCCGGTCAAGGTGCACTGTTCGTTGCTGGCCGAGGAAGCCATCCATGCCGCGCTGTGGGATTATGCCGAGAAAAAAGGGCATTGTCATCGAAGGGCTCAAAAAGCCCAAGAGCGATATCCGACGGCGAGGAAGAAGAGCAGTATTAATACTGGAAAAGCCAAGGCAGAGGCCTTGGCTTTTTTGTGCCCTGGCTGTTATAATGAAAAAGAACTGGAGAGGGGCCTAACCTATGAAAATAATTGGAATTGGCATCGGCGTAAAAGATGAGCTTACCCTGCGCGCGTGGCAGGAGATTTGCCGGGCAGAGCAGCTTGTTTTGCAGACGGATCGCATTCCTCTGGCAGAGGAACTAAAAAAGTAGGGCTGCGCCTTTGAGACGCTGGACGCCTTCTATGAATCCGCCGAGGACTTTGATGAATTTGGCAAAAGCGCTCTGGCCTATCTGCGCCAAAAGCCCGGCGCGGTGCTCTGCCTTCTGGGCAATCTTTCTCAGCATAAGCTGGCGCGGGCGCTCTGCGCCGAGGGCAGGGCAGAAGCGCTCTTGCCCGGCCCTGGCCTGGGGGAAGCGGCGCTTTCTCTGTGCGCCGGAAAAGTGAGCTTCGGCGCGGCGCACATCTGCCCGGCGTCGGAATTTTTGGAGGAGCTTTGCCGGGCATACAAGTCTCGCTGTGACGGAGCTCGATAGCCCCTATCTGGCGGCGGAGGTTTTTCTGCGCTCTCCCGGTTTTATCCGCCGGAGCAGCCCTGCTTTCTTGTGCATATGGGGCAAAGGCACGAGCTTTGCCTGCAGGAGCTGCCCGGCTTTGCGCAGTTTGACTACAGCACGACGCTCGTAATAGATGCTCCAACTTTTCAGCAAAAGGCCTGCTACGACTTTTCGGATTTCTGCGCGGTCATCGCCCGGCTGCGTGCGCCAAATGGCTGCCCCTGGGATCGGGAGCAGACGCACGATACCCTCAAAGCCTGTCTCGTCGAGGAGTGCTATGAAGTGCTGGAAGCCATAGACGATAACGACGAGTTTGCCCTGGCAGATGAGCTGGGGGATGTGCTCTTGCAGGTGGTGATGCACGCGGCCATTGCCGGGGAACACGGCCAGTTCGACATGCTGGATGTTTCCGACGGCGTGGCCCGCAAGATGATTCGCCGCCACCCGCATATCTTTGCAGGCGCCCAGGCGAAAACCAGTGGGGAAGTGCTCAAAAACTGGGATGAAATCAAGCGCGCGGAAAAGGCGCAGAAATCCGTCGGGGAAAGCCTTCTCGATGTGCCAAAAACCTGCCGGCGCTGCTCCGGGCGGAAAAACTGCAAAAAAGGCCGCGCACATCGGCTTTGACTGGCCGGATGCCGCGGGCGCGCTTAGAAAGTGCAGGAGGAGCTTGCCGAGCTTTCGGATGCCTTGGTCGGCCAAGGCGATGCCCCGGAAGAGGCCGGAGACCTGCTGTTTTCCGCGGTAAATTTGCTGCGCAAGCTCGGGATGGATGCGGAAAGCGCGCTAAACGCCGCCTGCCGCAAATTTATTTCCAGAATACAAAAGATGGAAACTTATGCCAAACAGGCCGGGAAAAATTGGAAGAACTGCCGCCAGGGGAGCAAGATCGGCTTTGGGACCGGGCGAAAATGTGTAAAAAAGCTGAAAAAGGCTTGTATTGTGCGGAAAAGTCGAGTATAATCTCAACATAGCGCTTGTCCCAATACTGGGGGAAGCGGAAGGATCAGTTATTTCAAACAAGGAGGAGAACTACGTTGAATAAAACAGAATTGATTGCAGCTATTGCAGCAAAGGCAGACCTTTCAAGAAGGATGCTGAAAAAGCGCTTGTCGCTATGACCGATGCTATCGTCGAGGAGATCGGCAAGGGTGGCAAGGTTCAGATCGTTGGCTTTGGTACTTTCGAGTCCAGAGAGCGCGCTGCTAGAAAGGGCATCAACCCCTGACCAAAGCGCCCATCGAGATCGCTGCTTGCACAGTTCCCGCTTTCAAAGCCGGAAAAGCTTTCAAAGACGCTGTAAAATAACAACTAGTTTTGCGTAAAGGCCCGCGGCAAGCGGGGCCTTTTTGCTGCGTAAAAAATATGAACGCAGTGTAAAAACCTCGCGGAAAAATGCCGCTTGGTTTGCCAGCGCGCAATTATCTGATATAATCATCTTGGAAGCTACCTCCCAAAGCGGGGGTAAAAAGAACAATAAAAGGATGGACTACATTGAGAGTAGATAAATTCTCAAGGTTTCCCGCATCATCAAGCGGCGCACGGTTGCGGCCTCCGCTGCGGATGGCGGGCGCATTAGCGTGAATGGAAAAGAAGTGAAGCCCGGCTATCAGCTCAAGGTGGGAGACGAAGTCACGATTGGCTTTGGCGCCCGGCCGCTCAAAATTCGGGTCAAGGAACTAAAGGAATCCAAAAAAGAGGACGCCGAGGGCATGTACGAGGTGATCGAATGAAAACCACGGGCATCGTATTGGCGGCGGGCCGGGGCACGCGCATCGGGGGCGGATAAGAACAAGATGCTGCTGAACCTGGCAAATAAAACTCCCTTGGAGCTCACGCTGCAAAGCTGCCGGGAGGCGGAGTGCCTCGATGAAGTCATTCGTCTGCAAGAATAGCGAGCGCGAAGAAATGCGCGAAATAGCGGATTCGATTTTCCCGGGAGGGCAGGTGCGCCTGGTCTCGGGGGGCCACGCGCCAACACTCGGCCTACCAGGGCATTTTGGCAGCCTCGCCGGATAGCGATATCCTGGCGGTGATGGATGGCGCCCGGTGCTTTTACTTCCCGGAGCTCATCCGGGATTGCGTCAGAAGCTGCATCGAGCACGGCAGCGGCGTGGCCGGCTGCTGGTGTTCGGATACGGTAAAGCTGGCGGATTCGAAGGCTGTTTTTAAAGACGCTGGATCGCACGCGCCTCGTGCTTGTGGAAACGCCCCAGGTGTTCCCCCGGGAGATCTTTGAAATTGGCCTATGAAAAGGCCTTTGAAGATGGGTTCCTCGGCACAGACGACGCCTCTTTGGTGGAGCGGCTGGGGCTGCACCCCGGCTGGTGGAGTCGGGCGGCAACAACTTTAAGCTGACGCACCCAAAGGATATCGTTCGGGGCACGCAGGAAGTGCTGGGCGTGCGGGATTTGCGCATCGGCCAGGGCTATGATATTCACGCGCTGGCGGAAAATCGGCCTTTTCTGCTGGCCGGCGTGCAGCTGGAAAGCGAAAAAGGGCTGCTCGGCCATTCGGATGCGGATGTGCTGGCCCATGCCGTGACGGATGCGCTTTTGGGCGCGGCGGGGCAGAAGGATATCGGCGAATTTTTCCCGGATACGGATAAGGCATATGCCGGCGCAGACAGCATGCGCCTGCTCGCCCAGATTTGGGCAATGCTCTGCTCGAGGGTTTCTCCCCTGGTGAACCTGGATACCACGGTTTTTCTGGAAAAACCTAAGCTTTCGCCCTATAAAAGAAAAATTGTGCAGAGCTTGGCAAAGGCTCTCGGGGTAGACTCAGAGTGGTGAGCGTCAAGGCAAAAACTGCGGAACAATTTGATGCGGTGGGCGAAGGGCTGGCCTGTGCTGCCTCGGCGACTTGCCTGCTCACCAAGGAGAACAGGAGCTAGCATATATGAAGGGCAAACACGGTCTTGGCCGAAACAAAAAGCAGATGTACGGTTGCAAGGGCAAAAAAGACCATATGGGTCTGAAAATTGCCCTGCTTGTGGTTGCCCTGTTGCTTCTTTTGGGAGCCGTATACTATTTTGCCTTCTATCTGCCGGCGCAGCGGTAAAATCCCAGAAAGCGTTGACCCGAAACCCTTTGTGGACCCGGTTTCCGGCGTGGGCACAGAAGGAGCGGGAGACTGGAGCAACCTGCAAAGGAAGCAGCCATCAAGTATAACGCGATCAACGATCCGTTTATGTTCGGCGATGGATCGTCTTTTCCTCTCCCTCCACTGCGGGCGGCGTGGTGTTCTATAACCGTTTGGTTATTTACAATACGGTTGAGAGCTCCAGCCGAGAAATCGATGTGCCCGTGAAATACGACAACATTGCCTGGCTGCAAATGAGCCAAGATTATATTGCCTGGGTGGATTCTTCTTCATCCGGAGGCGGCAGAGTTTGCGCCTACGACCGGCAGAAGGGCGAGTTTTTGTGGTGAAAGACTATGTCTATGCCCTGCCGCAGCTCAGCTTGGACGGCCAGTATTTGGCCTTTTGCAGCAGGCCGGCGAGCAGACCGACCGCCTCTACCTCTGCGATCTTGCCACCCGGGAGAGCGTCACGGTAAAAATCTTCGAAGGCGTGCCCGAAACTTCTGGCGCGGTGCATCTTCAGGACGGCGTTTTAACGTATAGCGTCACCTATGCCGAAGGGGATATTCTAAAAAAGCCGGGTGACGCTGCTGTCCATCGAAAACGGCCAGGAGCACAGCTACGAATGGGGCCGCTATATCTACGCGCCCAAAACCTCCGGGCGGTATACGGCCTTTTTGTCCTCGGCCACCGGCCCGGCAGACGATATCTATCTGAGCCAGAACGGCGAGACGCCGCTTCTCATCGCGGAAGAAGTGGTGAACTACCGCATGGGCGATGGATATCTCTGCTATACCAAGGAGGATAACGTCTATCTGTACGAGTTCAATACGAGCAAAACCTATCGGCTCAATACCTCCATCTCCGGGGGGCATGCTCTCGAGCGCCTGCAAGGATAAAGTCTGCTGGTATGACGTCACGAGCGCCAGCGATGTGGATATCGTCAAATACGCGAAGGTGAAATAATGGCAAAGCAAAGAAGCTTTTATCAGTGCGCGCAGTGCGGCTATGAGTGCGCAAAATGGATGGGCAAGTGCCCCAACTGCGGCAGTTGGAACACGCTTAGCGAGGTTCTTCCAGTGGAAAAATGTCGCCCCGCATAAAAAGCGCCACCGGCCGCGCCGCTTCGAGCGCCCAGCCGGGCAAGACCGTGCAGCTAAAAGACGTCTCAAAAACCGCGTGCCTCGGCAAAAGACCGGCATCGGCGAGCTCGATCGCGTGCTGGGCGGCGAGGATTAGTGGCGGCCAGCGTGGTGCTGGCCGGGGCGAGCCGGGCATCGGCAAATCCACGCTGTTTTTGCAGATGGCGAACAAGCTCGCGGAAAAAGCACCGGTGCTCTATATCTCGGGCGAGGAATCCGGCAGAGCAGGTGGGCATGCGGGCGGAGCGTCTGGGGCTTTTCCTGCCCTATGCAGTTTTTGGCGGAAACAAACCTCTCGGTCATCCTGGCCACAGCCGAGCAGGAGCAGCCGACTATCTCATCATCGACTCGATTCAGACCATCTATCACGAGGATATCACTTCGGCCGCAGGCAGTGTGAGCCAGGTGCGGGAATGCGCCGCTGCGCTGGCGCGCATGGCCAAGAGCACGGGCATCGCGCTGTTCATCGTCGGCCATGTGACAAAGGACGGCAACATCGCCGGCCCCGGGTGCTGGAGCACCTGGTGGATACGGTGCTGTATTTCGAGGGCGAGCGGGCCAGCTCCTTCCGCATTTTGCGCGCGGTCAAAGAACCGCTTTGGCTCGACAAACGAGATCGGCGTGTTCGATATGGGCAACCTCGGGATGACAGAGGTGCAAAACCCCTCGGCCATCCTGCTGGAAGGCCGGCAGAAGGATATGGCGGGCTCTTGTATTTATTGCGCTCTGGAGGGACGCGCCCTGTGCTTTTGGAAGTAGAGGCGTTGGTCTCCGAGACCAGCTTCGGCACGCCCCGGCGCATGGCTACGGGCGTGGATTATAACCGCATGAGCCTCATCGTCGCGGTGCTGGAAAAGAAAATTGGGCTCAAGCTTTACAACCAGGATATTTTTGTCAACGTGGGCGGCGGCATCCGGGTCACAGAGCCGGCGTTGGACTTGGCGCTGGCCGCGGCGATTGTGAGCAGCTTCCGCAACCGCCCGTCCGGGCGGGTACGGTGCTGTTTGGTGAAATTGGGCTGACAGGCGAAGTGCGGCATATCTCCCAGACAGAAAAAACGCCTTTCGGAATCCGCTCGCATGGGCATGGATCGGGCGATTTTGCCCGGGAGCAACGCCAAAGGGATTGCAGACAGACCTGGAAATTGTGCCCGTGCGCACGCTGTCCGACGCTCTGACGCAGCTTTTCTGACATCAAAAGGGCCCGCTTTCAAGGGCTCTTTTTTATTGGGAATTTTGCCAAGAAAACCACGGGAATAAAAGAGGCTGCTTTAAAGCTTTTTTTAGGGCAGGAAAGAGGGTTTGAAATGTCGAATAAAGTTAAAGAATTGGCGGAAACGAGACACGAAATGAGAAGCAAAGCGGCAGAGGCCAAGCGCCTCTTTATAGAAGAAAAGTATAACTGCGCCCAAGCTGTGGCCTGTGCGTTTTGTAGCGAGCTTGAACTTCCGGCGGAAAAAGCCCGGGCGCTGGCGGCCTCCTTTGGGGGCGGCATGGGCAGGCTGCGAGAGGTCTGCGGCGCGGTATCCGGGGCTCTTCTTGTGTTCGGCGCGGTCTGCGGCGGTTACGACCCGGCAGATCGCCAAGCCAGGCCGCGCACTATAAACGCGTGCAGGAATTTGCCCGGCGCTTTTCGGAGCAGAATGGAAGCATTGTCTGCCGGGAGCTCTTGGGCCTTCGGGCCGGACAAAAAGCAGGACGCCCAGCCCGAAGAGCGCACCGCCGCCTACTATGCCCGCCGCCCTTTGCGCGGAGCTTGTGGCTTGCGCGGCGGAAATTTTGGAAGAAATGCTGAATAAAACATGAGATGAGAAGAAAGTCCTATGAAGCTATGCGATGCCTACTTTACAAAAATAAGATTCTCACAGAGCTTTTTGAGCATCGGCTTTATATCTTTTGCGGCACGGATTCTCCCATAAGAAACATCTTGCCGCCCTTTCCTCTGCCCAAAAAAATGGGCAGGACGAAGGTATGGCGGTATGCCGGCAGATGGAGCAGGCAATCAAAAAGGGGAAGGGAAAGCGCCGCCGGTTTTTTCCTTCAATACCGGCTGGGAAACCGACTATTTGGCGGACGGCGAGCAGAATCTTTTGGAGTTTTGGAAAGAGGCGAAGCCTCCCTGCGCAAATGTGGGAAGGCTATTCTTTATCCTGCGCAAAA
>VOFE01001236.1_pt1 | contig 14765 bp, 30 predicted proteins | sample 5384071 | NCBI WGS metagenome assembly VOFE01 (sample SAMN12384724, study PRJNA508395) | human gut metagenome | isolation source: healthy gut D | host: Homo sapiens
TGATCCTCCCAGGTGTTGTCGCATTCGTAAACGCTGTAGAATACAAGGGCGGGCGCCACGGTACAGGTGACATCCACTCCGTTCAGAATAATCGTTACCTTCGCCTCCGGATTGCTGAAGGTATCGTCCGTATCGCCCAGATCAATCCAAATCTGACCGTGCCATTCCCTTCTATGCGATACAATCCGGCCTCGGTAATATGGAGCACGGCGTTTTGATACGCTTCCTCCTCCGTATGCATCATATCGGTGGGGATACTGCTTCCCCACAACAGGCAGGGTAGAAAAAATATAATCGGTATACCCGTCCGCCGTGTAATAATAAGCCCACTCTTGGTCATCATCGTACTGTACCTTGGTAAAGCCCTCCGCCTCCAATTCGGGATAATAATAGATATCATGCGCGATATATACGGCATCATCAGCGTCCGGCTCCGTTCCCGTGTAATATTCCGCCGGAGAATTTTTCACCTCATCGTGCTCTTTGCTGGGATCCGCATGCCAGGTATAGTCATATTCGGCGACCGCTTCACCGTCATAGACGGCGGAATGCGCATACGTTCCGTCCTCATTCTGCACTGAACTCAGCACGATGGTATGGGCATCAGGATACGCTTCCTCTGCGGAAGCAACGGTGGCCATTCCCGACAGCAGGCACATGACCGTAAACATGGCCAAGGCTTTCTTTGCACTCTTCATCGAAAACCATCCTTTCATGGAAATTCGCCCTTCTGTTGGTTCGCTGAACGAACCCTTTGCTTGTTAGTATAGAAAAAAATCTGAAAATACTCTGAAAAACAGAAAAAATACTATCGGCAGACAGCCTGTTTTTAAAATGGGATAACGGACAATAGCCCGCGAAAAAAGAGGTCTTCCCACGTCCTGCGGAAAGACCTCTTTTTTCCTTTGCCCATCGCGGAAGGAGGCCCGCGTCGGCTTTTACGCTTTCTGAAGAATCCCCATGAATTCTTCGCCGGTGATCGTCTCCTTCTCATAGAGGAATCGGGACAGCTCGTCCAGCTTTTCCCGGTTGTCCGACAAAATCCGTTTTGCTTTCTCGTGCTGTTTTTACGATTTCCACGACCTTTCGGTCGATTTCCTTTGCGTATCCGTCGAGCAGGAAAGGGTGGCATCGCCGCCCAAATACTGGTTTTGGACGGTTTCCATCGCTCATGTCAAATTCGTCGCTCATCCCGTAGCGGGTGATCATCGCTCTTGCAATTTTTGTTGCCTGTTCGATATCATTGGACGCGCCGGTGCTGATTTCATCGAATGCGATCTCCTCGGCGGCGCGCCCGCCCGTATAGGTCGCGATCTTGTTTTCGATCTCGGCTTTCGTCATCAGGTATTTGTCCGCTCCTCTACCTGCATGGTATAACCCAGGGCTCCCGAAGTACGGGGATTATCGTTATTTTCTGTACCGGCGCGGAGTGGGTCTGCAGGGCCGCCACCAACGCATGTCCGATTTCATGATAGGCGACGGTTTTCTTTTCCTTGTCGGAAGAATGGCGTTCTTTTTCTGGTAGCCGGCAATCACTACCTCGACGCTTTCCTCCAAATCGGACTGCTCGATCACTTTTCGCCCGTTGCGGACCGCACGCAGCGCCCCCTCGTTGACAATATTGGCAAGCTCCGCACCGGATGCTCCGGACGCCATCCGGGCAACCGCCTGGAGATCCCATTCTCCGCCAGCTTGACCTTTTTTCCATGGACCTGCAGGATCGCCACACGCCCGGCCAGATCCGGAAGCTCTACCGGTACGCGGCGGTCAAAGCGGCCCGGCCGGGTCAAAGCCGGATCCAGCGATTCCGGGACGGTTGGTCGCCGCCAGAATCACGACGCCGTTGTTTCCGTCAAAGCCGTCCATTTCCGTCAGCAATTGATTCAGCGTCTGTTCTCTTTCGTCGTTTCCGCCGATTTGTCCGTCGCGTTTTTTGCCGATGGCATCGATCTCATCGATAAACACAATACACGGTGCTTTTTCCTTTGCCTGCTTAAACAAATCCCGTACCTTCGAGGCGCCCATGCCGACAAACATCTCCACAAATTCCGAACCGGATATGGAAAGAAGGGGACGTTGGCTTCTCCGGCTACCGCTTTGGCCAGCATGGTCTTGCCGGTACCCGGAGGGCCCACCAGCAGCACGCCCTTGGGCATGGAGGGGCTCCCACTTCCGTGTATTTCTGCGGGTTATGCAGGTAATCCACGATTTCGGCCAAATTTTCCTTTGCCTCGTCTTCCCCGCCACATCGTCAAAATGAATCCCCGTTTCCGACGGGATATACCGTTGACGTTGCTGCTGCCCATTCAAAGGTCATAGAGCCTTTACCGCCGCTGATACGCTCCATCATTTTTTTGCTCATGTATTGACCGACGCCGATAAAGAGGACCAGCGGAAGAATCCACGTTAGCAGGATGCTTAGGAGCGGGGACATGGTATTTTCGATATCACTGGCGAATTCCGCACCGGACTTATACAGCCGCTCCGTAAGTCCCGGATCATCCAGTATTCCGGTTTTATACACCTGCGTATTCTCTTTATTTGTAAAAGGTAATCTGTGAATTCTCGATCTGGACCTTCCCTATGTTTCCCTCCTCGGTCATACTCATGAAGGTGCCGTAATCCACTTCCTTGACACGGCTCTCCACAAATAAAGGGAACCACAAGTGAATTGAACAATACGATCACCAGCAGGACGATTCCGTAATAATAAATCAGAGGTTTCTTGGGGACTTTACCTCATTCATAGACTTATCTCCTTTCCTCTGCTCCGGATACGGTTTTTGTCGGTAACAAGCTGACTTTGTTTTATTTTCAAGTATACCACAAACCAATACAGGAATCTACCCTCAAAAAGCAAAACACCCGGCTGCAGAGGACGGGACGTACGTCGTTCGTCTGCGATACACATCCCCATAGATATAGAGGAATCCGATAATTTTCACTCAAGGCAACGAAAAGAGTTGACGCGGTTTTCAAAAGGCTATAGTTATTAGGTATAAAAATTAAGGCGAGGAGCGCCTTCAGCTGAGGAGGAACCCGTATGTTATTAAGCCAACTGCTGGGTGAGCGGTATAAGGAAAAGCCGTCCGACGCCACGCTTGCCAGTTATATCTATCTGCTGCGCGGAGGGTATATCCGCCAGGTATCCAACGGTATCTTTTCCCTGCTGCCTCCGGCCAAGCGGGTCAGTCGAAGATTGAAAAAAAATCATACGGGAAGAAATGGACCGCGTGGGCGGACAGGAAGTACTGTTCCCCGTGGTGCTTCCCGCTGATCTTTGGCAGGAATCCGGCCGGTTCGAATCGGTGGGCAGCGAGCTGCTTCGCTTCAAGGATCGGTTTGGGCGGGACATGCTCTTGGGTATGACCCACGAAGAAGCCGCCGTGCATCTGGCCCGCAGCGAAGCCAAATCCTATCTGAAATACCCGTTTATGATTTACCAGATCCAGCCCAAATTCGGGACGAGCCCCGTCCCCGCGCTTTTTTCGGCCTGATCCGGGTGCGGGAATTCACTATGAAGGATGCCTATTCCTTCCACACCTCCCAGGAGGATTTGCTGCGCTACTACGCTATTGTACACGACGCATATGTCCGTATCTTTGAACGGGTCGGGATGAAAAACGTCATCTCCATCCGCTCCGATTCCGGCATGATGGGCGGTCAGACCGCTCACGAATTCATGTACCTGTCGGACGGCGGCGAAGACTCCATCGTCCTGTGCGATCACTGCGGCTATAAAGCCAATATGGAGGTGGCCTCCTGTACTCTGCCCCCGGTGGGCGGCGGGGAACAGGCCGTCGAAGAAGTCCACACTCCCGGCGCCAACACCATTGAAGCGCTGTGCGAGGTACTGGGCGTGCGCCCGGAACAGACCATGAAAGCCACCGTTTTTACCCGGGAGGATAACGGCCGGCCTCTGTTGATTTTTATCCGCGGCGACCTTCAGGTCAACGAGGCCAAGGTGAAAAAAGCTCATCGGCTCCGACATCGCCCCCTGACCGATTACGAAAATGTGGACCTTTGCTTCGGCTATCTGGGCGCGTACCGGCTTCAGGCGGACGGGTGGAAATCCTTTATGACCAGTCCCTGAAGGGCGAAACCAATCTGGCCTGCGGTGCCAACCGTCCCGACTACCATCTGAAGGGAATCAGTGTTCCCCGCGACCTGCCCGACGCCCAATTCCATGATTTGGCCAAGGTAAACGAGGGCGCGCTTTGCCCTGAATGCGGCAAGCCCCTGCGCATCAGCCGCGGTATTGAGGTGGGAAACATCTTCCAGCTCGGTACCAAATATACCAAAGCATGAACATGACCTATACCGATGAGAATGGCAAGCTGCAGACCCCCATTATGGGCTGCTACGGCATCGGCGTGGGGCGCCTGCTGGCCTGTATCATCGAGGATAATCACGACGACTACGGCCCCATCTGGCCGAAAGCCGTCGCCCCCTGGTTGGTACATATTTGCGCTTTGAATAACTCCATTGAGGAGATTCGCACCACTGCCCGGGAGCTGTACGATCGTTTGGTCCCGCGATACGACACCCTGTTGGACGATCGCGACGCAGCGCCCGGCGTACAGTTCGCCGACGCCGATCTGTTGGGCGCACCGGTACGGATTATCGTCAGCAAGCGCAATCTGGCGGGCGGTGAGGTGGAAATCGTCACCCGCGATAAGTCGGTTCAGAAAAAAAAGTCCGGTTGGAGGACGCTGAAGCGGCAGTGGCGGAACTGCTCGCCTAACGGGAACGGGCCTTTGACCTTCTTAAAAAGAGGGAGAATTCACAGGATTCTCCCTCTCTTTATTATAGCAAAAACAGGAGCATTTCTCCTCCCTAGGCGTTTGATCCCTTAGAAATTGCGGCCGTTCCAGCCCCAGTTCTCGGTGCCCTGATACGCGACGTAAATCCGATCAGGCGCGATACCGCATTCCTCCTGCAGCGCCTCGGTGATGGCGGCTGTCAACCGGCCGCTGGCCGCCGCGTCCACCCCTCCGTATATCTTTACCTCTACAAAGGCGGCGGGAGAGCTCCGTCCCCTTGAAAATGCAGGGATACCTGGTCTTCAAATCCGCCATCAGCCACTGTGCGCTTTTTTCCCGGCAACAAGCTGATAGCCTTATCCCACTTCCGCTTGAGGGTTTTCTTTCTGATCCCCTGACAATGAAAAATTGACCTGTGTTCCAATAAACGGCATACTATTTCCTCCCTTATTTAAATCGCTTATAGTATAGCAGAAAACCAGACGTTCCGATACTCTTTTCTGCTTCGGCAGCATGAAGCAGAATATCCAACCGCCAAGGTTCGTTTTCTCTTTTTTCCCTGATAAACTCCTGTTATGGATTTTCTCTGTGCGTTGTCCATAGAACTGACTGTTTTGAGTTCTGCGCGCATAACACTCAGAAAGCAAAGGCCTTCCTAGAGAGGAAAGTGAAACCGCGTAAATGGATACCTCCCCTCTTGGAACGTCGTGGGCGGATCATGAGAGACCGGGCAGGGGTGTCCCTGCCCGGTCTCTTTCTCTCTGTCTATGCGTCTGTTTCTCCTGTTTTCGCGCCCCTGCAGCCGTTTGACAAGATCGGCGGCATAGTTCGCCCCGCGGGAGAGCAAAACACGCCCGTCAGCACCATCCCGGCCCAGCCGCCAACGAAAGTAACACCCAGGGCGCCGTATACATCCGCCCCGGACAGCAGACACAGCATCACCAGAAACCAGCAAGGCCGCCAATTGTGTGATCGCCGTTTTATAATCCTTCGCCGTTATCATATCAATAACGGCCTTGATGTACTGGACGATGGCTTCCACCGTCACCGCCAGTACCAACATAAGTACAAACCCGGTCATATTCCATTTCCTCCTTTCTGTTTGCTTACTGCGTATTCTTATGCGTATTTTTCTCTTGCCTTTCTCTCTTCCCTTCCATTATATTGAATGGGCGAGGTGACGATGATGGTTGATAAAGCTGTATTGGAGCAGTTTTAGATAATTCTTCAGGGCACGGCAGATCACGAGGGTACAAATAGAAGAATTGAGAGCCCGGCTTGCCGCATTAGAAAATAAAATAGCGAAAATCAGCAGCTGGACGGGGTTCGCTCCCCCGCCCGGCATTTCTGCGCCTACCGGGCTTCTTTATGCCGTTCCAGATCTTCCACACGGTGATTGATCACCCTGATTTGCTCCTCCACCACCGGTATACGGCGGGCATAATTGTTGTGCTCCGCCACCCGTTTTCCAGCTGCTCCAGCCGGTAATTGGTCAGCTTTGAGGAAATGATCACCCCGCCGCCGCTGCCCGCCAGCGTACCCAGCAGGGCCAGTAACGCCACGATGATTTCTGTATCCATGGTATCCTCCTTTACACTTTTACAAGATCGTCCGTCCTGATCCACCCGGTGGCCGCGCCGCCGGGTGCTGCTGACCAGCGTCTTTTCGTCCCCGGCCTGGATCACATAGAGGGTAGCGGTGCGCACCCAGGACGCCATACTCTCCCCTGTGGCAAAGCCGGTCACGCCGTTCCTTACTTTCACCGCGTCGCCCGCCTGGAAGGAGGCAGCGGCCTGCCCGGCGGAACAGTCCTCCGCTTTCACCCAGCCAGGCCTCCGCCGATAAGGATCGGACATACCTTACCCGGCAGCACGCGATCCACAGAATAGGACCCGATGTCCATTTTCCCCGCGCCGGTCCCGTCGGAGGAAGCGTATAAGCGTCCCCTCACCTGTACGGTAGCCCCGGCCCGGATGCCGTTTACCGCCGGTTCCTCCGGCTCATAATACTGTCCGATATAGGCGGGATAATCCCGGTAGCCGGTGGTTTCGTCCAGATCCACCCGGCCAGGGACGCCCGGAATACTCCCTCGCTGGAATACTGCCAGATGCCGAATTGTCCCTCATAGGCAGGCTCTTCCTTCCACTGAGCCAGCCACACATCGAACCGCCCCAAACGGTCCATGTCCAGGCGGTTTTCCAGCCAGTCCTTGTTGGCATACAGCATGGCGTAATATCCCGCCGCCTCGATGCGCGTGAGGATGGTGTAGACGATCTCCGTCAACGCCTCTTTGGACAACCCCTTCTGGCATCCGTCCTCCACATCCAGGCATACCGGGTACAGCGGCTTCTTTCCCTCCATCAGCCGCAGGATATGGGCCACTTCACTTTCCGCCTGTTCCGGGGTCACGGCATAGCTGTACAGATACGCACCCACGAAATACCCACCCGGTCACATTCCGTCACATTGCGTTCAAACCATATATCGTCCTGTTCCGTCAGGTCGTTTCCGTATCCCGCCGGATCAGGGCGAAATCCACCTTTCCCGACGCTTTTACCTGGTCCCAGTCGATGTTTCCTGGAACGTCGATACATCTATTCCGCTTGCTTTCATCTTTTTCCTCCTTTGTGTTGCCGGATCCCTGTGGGGGCTTATCCATCCGCGGACAAGGCTGCCTCCAGCGCCGTCAGACGACTCAGTATATCGCCCATATCAGGCTGATAAGTATAGGTCACTTCCGCCTCCGTCCCTTCCAGTACACCGCTGCGGGTTCCGTTGCCGAAACATTCAGCGTTCCGTCCGGCTGGGCAAGGGATCGCGCCTCACCTTGTGTTATCTCCGGCTTCTGCCGTCTATATAGGATGGTTACCGGCGTTCCGGCGGCGGATTGGGCTTGGAGCCATGAGGTCCATTGATCTTGTGTCCCAAATTCGGGTATGCTGCAAGCTACGGTTACCTGTTGGCCGTAATTTGCAAGATATATGCGGTTTGTTTCTTCCGTGGTCTGAGGCACCCAATGAGTACAGTATAGGTTGCGAGCGCTTATTTCGGTATCACTGTTTGCCGCAATAGACAACGGAACACTAAACTGGCTCCAACCACCCGATGCGGCATACGTCCATTTTCAGTCCCATCAAATTCCATCCGAATCCATCGGCTGTCCCTTTCTCCTGTCACCACATCCAAAACATCCGCAACCTCTGCATCACCGTATAGCTCCACTCCTCCCAATGGGATCACCTCTCCTTTATACGCCATGAATGCGGTCGATTCCAGTCCTGTTTCCAGCTGCGGATATACGGTGATATTGGAAAACGATGTACCTGACGGTACGGCAATAAACACCAGCGTTTTTATAACGGCGCTTATGGTAAACGCCCTGCTCGGTACCGTACTGGATGTTTCCACCAGAAGCTGGGAGGCCACGTCCGCATTACGGGCAACCAACCGGGAGCCGGTCGGGAGCGCCGCGCCCCCGGAAAGGGTATAAGTGCCGGGTGTGAGGGGGCATAGTCGGAAAGTTAAAATAGCAAGTGGCCGTCGCTGTGCCGTTAAGCGTAACGCTTCCATCGGCATTGGCCATACAGGTAACGCCGCTTTCGTCTCCATATCCGGTATGGCGGATATCATATTTTCCCCGTCACGGCAGCCGACCAAGGCGTCACGCCCGTAATCGTTACCGGGCGGTGGGACTGGGCGTATCAGATACCAAGGTCCGGCCTTTGAGGGTAAGCCTGGACAGGTCCGCCCCTTCCGCCGCATCCGTCACCGTTACAGGCGTACCGGATACCGTGCGCTTGAACGCGGGTTGGTACGTCTGGCGCGCCTCAGCCCGCATGAGTGCCCACCGCTTCGTTTGCGGCCTGCTCAGCTTGCTCGACCTGCTCCTCCACACAGCGTATATCCGCCTGAATCCGGTAGGCAGACCCGTCGTAAATCAGTATGTACGCGCCTGCGGGATAGGTCCCGGCAGGCTGGATGGGGTAATAAACCCCTGCATAGCATAAGGAGTATTGCGGGTGGTCCCGGAGGCTTTCCATGTACCGGAAAATCCCACTCGGAAAGCCTCTCCTTTTTTGCCGGTCACCGGCGTACCGGTTATTTCATAGCTGTTGTCTCCGGCGTAGTCCAACACCGGCTCAATATAGGGGATTGCTTTTTCCTCCATATTTTCAACGGCCTGGTTGGCAGCGGCAGCCGCCGCATTGGCCGCAGTCGCCGCATCGGACGCCTGGGTCGCGGCATTATCGGCAGCGGTCGCCGCTGTATCCGCGTTCCCAGCAGCGGTATTTGCAGCGGCGGCGGACTGACTGGCCGCAGACGCCGCCAAATTTGCCCCGTCAGAAGCACTGCCCGCCATAGCCGCCGCACTTGCGGCCACTTCCGCCGCTTGATTGGCATTCCCGCCGCAGCGCTGGCATTACCGGCCGCCGTATTCGCGGCGTCCCGGGCGGCGTTGGCTTCATTAACAGCGTCCTCTGCATGGGATAGCGCTTCTTCTACAGAATCAGCAGCCTTTTCCGCCCGCTCACCGGCCTTGTACATCGGCGATCAACGCGGATAATCCATGCCTCAGCGGCTTCACTGTCCCTTCTTCCTCCCGGCTGCTGAAGTAAACACGAGCCGGTAAAGAATAAAACACCATCTCCTCAGTGTCCCATTTCGTTCAGCCGGGCAATGACCACCCGAATGGTTCCTCCGCCTCGCTTTGTGTCCATCCGTCCGGAAGCAGGCTCTGTATGAGATACCGGCCGGTGGATTCCTGAAGCACCGGCTCCAGCTGATCGCTGGTATCGCCTGCCTTAGGCCCCGTCCATATACTCCAATCGATAAAGATAGGAATCCGCATACAGGCGCTCGTCCAGCTCAAAAACCACCTCTACCGCCTCATGGCTTCCTTGAACCCCCGCATATTGAGGATGGCTGGGTGTAATTTCAAAGGAGTCACATAAAGGACAGGGATATCAGGCTCATGGCCTTTCCTCCTTCCATTGACGGATGGTTCTGCGCAGAGCCACCCTGCTTCGAATACGACACGCACTTTTATCGGCACTGGACAAAGCCGCGGCATTCCCTTTCAGGGACATCCGACCGTTTTTCTCTTTCACTTTTCCCTCACTCCTCTTTTGAAATAATTCAGCTCTCCTCTATCAAAACCACCGGAGATAAACAGGCGATTTCCCAATATACCCTCCCGGCACTTACCGGAGAAAGCGGCCAAAACCTCCTCCTGCTCCCTTTCGTTACCCTCGCCGGCGGCTGGCGAGTAAACTGCACCGTCTCTCTGTCCGTCACCAGTGAAGGGAGAGCTCCGTATCCGCCCCGCTCAACACACGCAATCGAAACCGGTGCAGCACAGCGGGGAATCGAATCCCCAGAGTGATCCAACCGGTGCGGATCCGGCACGCTGCCGGTCGTTCGCCATAGTCCTCCCATCCCGGCAGCGGAGGCAGTCCGCCCCTCCCGCCACTGGCAATGCAGCCGAAAGCCCTCTCCCCTGCTTATCCGTCCCGCTTCCCACCAGAAGCATCTGTCGGTCGGAGGATAGGCAGCCTTCCCATTGCAGCCCCTCCCATTCGATCTCCCAAGGGAACACCGACGGCTCTTCCCGTTCGTCCAGGCCGAAAAACATATACTCTGTCTTGATTCAGTAAAAGGTACCGGTCCCGATACAGGCCCGCGGACAACGTCCCCGCCTCTGCCGCAGACAGGGCGTCCCCCAGCAAGGCGGAAATCCTTCACTGCTCCCGCCGCCTTAAGCTCCCACGGATTGCAGGCGGTATACACTTCCTCGGCAGACAAACGTCAGCCGTCCTCGCCACAATTTCACCGTAGCGGGATGGTCGCAGCCTACCGAGGTGTGAAGCTGGGTCATCGGAAAGCTGACGTATTGGTCGTTCCGGCCTTGGCGGCATAACCAACCGAATATATTTCCCGTTCCTTAAAAAGGATCAAATACTTTCCCTGCCGTCCAAAGGCGGTGATCGCCTGAGTCTCGTCTCCCGCATAGGCCCGGTTGTTTTCCGGGAAGTAAGGGGATTTCCGCTGTCGCTCCAGCAAATAACGTGGGGCTGGCTGGGATTCCCGGCTAAAAACAATCTTTCCGCCGCCGCGTATGGCGCTGCGATCGCCGCCGAACCAGGTAAACAGCCGCATTCCGGAAATCAGCCCTCTTCCCTGGCTCCTTATTTTTCGTACCAGTACCTCAACGTTGTTCCGCAGGCCAAGAAGAGAGGGGCGCGCTGTATTCGTCCTTGACCCCCGTAGTGTTGAAGTAAATACACCCCTGCTCTCTATTCAGAAATACGTACAGCCCACGGCTGCTTTTCCGCCCGGTCCTCCTCTCTAGTGAACGGCAACGTCTCCGATTCGCCGTCCGGCCATCGCAGAGTCACCGAGGAGGCCCCCTGTTCCAATTGGTCCTCCGGCAAAAAGAACAGAGAACTTTCGGCGTCGGTAGTAAACTGTGTGCGGAAATAAGGGGTGAGCAAATTGTAATCCTCCGCCGCTTTCCCGGTCGTACGGGGCCGGTCAAGGGCGTCGGTTCCCTTTGCGTCGGTCATTACCAATGGATAATAGACCTGATCATCCAATGAAGTCCATTGATCGGACAACGGCGTTTCCAGCCGGTAAAAGCTTCCGCTGCTGTTGAGCATCAACAGGCTCTCCGCCGTATAAGGTATTACCAATACCGCGGGCCTTTTTTGCGAATAGATCGTCACGCTGTTTCCCAATTGGCACGGATGCCCGTCCCGGTCGGTAAAGATAACGCTGGCCTGGAAGCGGGAGTCCGTTCCCTCCAATCGGACTCCCAGCCAGCCTTCCCTCCGGTCTCCCGCTCCAAAATCCAATACCACCTCTTTCTGATCATATCCCAGAGGTTCGTCTGTCTGCCATGCTGTTTCCACGCTGGCATACGGTCAGGGCGGGGCGCAGAGCGCCCCGCTCCCACCAAACATTGCGGCAATCGGCCAGTCTCTTGCCGGATATGGCAAACGGGGGATCCTCCAATCCACCCCGCCGGCCAGGGAATCCACGGATAGCTCAAAAAGCTTGCCGCTATACTTTTCGGATAGCGCATATACATCCCTCCTAAAGCCATACCCGGGGCAACACATCCAGGCGGCCTTCTCTGGTAGGAGCGACACGCTTTGGTTATAAATCGTCGCCATAGCCGATTGATTGCCGTCGTCCATCTCCCCTGGGCCAGCAGCATCGCCACTCCGTAAGGCATGGCGTCCTCCCGCAGGCGAGAGGAAAGACGCACCTCCTCCTCCAGAAAGGACAAGGGACAAAAGGGACGGTCTCCTTTTTCCACATTCCACAAATCGGCATAAATCTGATTGACCAAGGCCAGCCCGCGTTTGTATAAGGCGGCGCGAATCCTGCCGTCTGCCTCTCCGTAGGCGTCGGTATAATTCAGCAGCCGCACCGCCCGGTCAAAAATTTCCTTTCCCGTCGTCATTGTGCTCCCCCTTTCATTCCCGAGACAGGGGCGTCCGGCCTTAGGCCCTGCTTGCTCAATACACGTAGGCGTATATGCTGTTTGCCATGCTGTTGCGTACGAAAAGATCGTAGTACATCCGATAATCCAGCTTCCAGGCGTCGGCGCCGGGATTTCGATCGGGTTCAAAGATCCGAATTTTCTCTTTTTTTGACCAAAGAAGCCGCACGCCGCGGGAGCACCAGCATCCCGATATTTTCGCGTCCTCGGCAGGCTCAAAGCCCCCGCCTCCTGACTGGAGGTCACGCCGTCTTTAAAGGTAAAGGCTGTTTTCAGCCGGCTGTCCGGCACGGGCAGCAGAGCGATCCCGTTGATCGAGCGTACCTGCGTCGACAGCTCTCCCCGGCGGAAATCAGTGACCGTTATCTGCCGGCTCACCTCGGCGCTGGACTGGAATGCCGCCCACATGGTGCTGTTCACAAAGGCCACCAGCTCCTCGTCATAACCCACGGCGTTCTGCACCAGTCCCACCGCTTGGGTAAACATTTTGAATGCCTGGGAAGACGGCGTACCGGTAACGGTCTGACCACTGTCCTCGGCGTATTTCCCCAGCTTGGACAGATTATAGGCGTCTACCTCCGGCACAACCTGGGTCCGACAAACTCGCCCAGCACCTGACCGGCCAATCCGGCGATACCGGTCTCGTCATTGTCCTCGCTGTCCAGCTGGAAGGAACGCCCGCGGTCCATTGTCAGGGTATACGGCTTGCTTCCAATGGAAATCGCCCTTTGACAAAGCCGGAGTCCCGATCATATTTTCCCAGTCCGGAAACCTCCATATCGGGAATCAGCACTGTCTGCGCACCCACAAAGCGGCTGCGCAGGGCATTATCCGCCAGGAATCCGGTCGCTGATTTCTGTACCACAGCCAGATCCAGCTCCTCCGTCATTTTCTCCGCAAAAGCCAAGGTATTGATTGCCATATGCTTCATCCTTTCTGTTTTTGAATGTTTCATCCCTCATCGGAGGGATTGGCGAAAGGCCGTAAGGAAAGCCGCCTTTTCCGGTTCCGGGGAGGGCCCTGCGTCCCTCAGCGATCCGACGGAGGAATCCCGGGCCTCTCGTTGGGCCGCCTGTTCGCGGGCAGACCGCCTCTCCTCCTCATAACGGAAGCGGAGATAGGCGTCATACAGGATATTCCCTGTTCTACCGCCAGGGAAAACACCGCCTCCGGAACATCGTCCACCCCGTGTATTTCCGGAACCACCTCCGACAGCACCTCAAAATCTCCCGCCAGCCGGTCCAGCAATTCCGCCTCCCCCGTCTCATTCTCCTCCGGCGTCATAAGGAACCCTTTTGGTTCCGTCATAGACTCGATAAGACGGGATACGCTGATGCCCTCTGGCCAAGGCCAGTCTCTTCAGCTTTTCGTGATTCTCCCGAAAGCTTTCCCACTTCATCCCCATTTCCACATAGGCTTCGCCTGATCCCACGATACCTCCCGGTCCTTGCCATTGAACCGGGCACGAATCACGCGCTCCGCTTCCGGCTCTCCGGCCTCCCGGTCGTCTGTCGGCGGGGTGTCCGCGTGGGCGTCCGCGCACTCGGCCTCTCCTTCATCCACAGCGGGCATGCCGGGATCGGGAAGGGCCGTTTCCGGCTGTTCCTGTGGCAGGGAACCCACCGTCATTTCCCCCAAAGCCTCTCTCATCAAAACTCCTCCTTTATTTTGTCGCCTGACAGGCGCTCGGGCCTTTTTTCGGCTGTACCGTGTTCCTCCTGCTGTCGTATCTCCTGTATCAGCCCCGTCAAATCAGGAACCGACGACTGGGGAAGGCGATTCAGATACTGCACTTTATTGATGATCCCCCGGTCATACAGATTATCTAAAGCTTGAACCGACTGACTCTCACTCCACAGGAGGAGGCTCCCGCCTCGATCTGCACGCGCAGGGGCAGCTGACGATACCGTTCGCCCTGGAAGGGCAGATACCATGCGCCGCCGTCGTCCTCTATCCGGAGCAGACGGTCGCCGTACTTCATCACCCAAAATTCGGCCCAAATGCGGGCTGTTTCCTCACACAAACGGTAGTATCGGTTCTGCACCAGCTGCAGGGGCAGGACGGACGCCTCCCCGCGCCGCAATAATGGCGGAGGCGTTATCCGGCCGGACGTCCCCCAAGGCCACCGTATTGGCCCCCGCCTGTGTCAGCGTGTTCTCCACCAGTGAGGATACCAGTCCGTCAAAAGGCGGAGGAAAAGGTTTGGCGGGCTCGATATACCGAACGGCCTGCCCCATCGCCGTCCGCGCCAAACACCTTGATGATTTGTCCGGGATCATTGGTGATCCGCCGGTCACCACATCGCCGTCCACCATCATAATGGGCATGCCCGTCGCCATCGCGGCCCACACGGAGGCCGTCAGCATCCGGTTGACCGCGATTTGGTTAGGGATCAGATGCGTCACCTCGCTGTCGCCGTAGGCACAGCCCTTCCGCCGTTCCCAGGCAAAGGCCGCCAGAGGATACAGACGGATCCCCAGCTCCCATTCCGGACGCAC